>CEVA01019923.1_pt1 | contig 22934 bp, 23 predicted proteins | sample 361521 | NCBI WGS metagenome assembly CEVA01 (sample SAMEA2622823, study PRJEB7988) | marine metagenome | isolation source: saline water (ENVO:00002010), including
ACCCCCCTGATACTAATAGGGGGGGTGCAAAAATACTCTTCTCTGCACGAAACAGGGGCAAGCACTTCTTTAACAGTCGCACACGGTGATTTATAACAAGGAGTGAAATCACCATGTACGATAATGAATTTGTTAAACAGCTACGTTCTATTTATGGCTTTGACTACGCTAAAGCCTCAAAAGACCTTGGCGTATCTGAAAGGCAAGTGAAACGCTACATACAAACGGGTAAGCCAACGCAGACGATAAAGAACCTCGTTGGCATTATCTACCGTGGCTACCTACCCGTTGATGGCCCATGGAAATACTGCAAAATACGTCCAGATAACATGATGGAAACGCCTTACGGAATGGCAAAGCCATCTGATGTTATGCTGGTTCACCGTTACAAGTGGAGTGCAAAACAACACCGCGACAAATACAATCAACTCAAAAATGACACTTCTACCAAAACGCAGGATATGCTTGATATCCAAGACCAACTACTGCAAATTATTGGCGATATAGCGAAAAAAACAGGGAGCTAAACAATATGGAAGTTAATTACATAAAGCTTTATTTCACCATCACACTATCACTAGGCACAGTGCTCAGCGCTTATGAGGGGGTTAAAGCCCTCAATTCGTCCCCTCCTTCGCTACCTGTTACAAAGCAACAGCCCGTTCTGATCAACCCTGCGCCTAGCGTCGATACCGAAGAACTAGTGCAAAAGGTGCTGCAACAAGCGCAGGCCCAATCCGTTAACGTTGTTCAGCAAGCACAACAAGCGGCGGTTCAATCCCTCGTTGATATCCAACAGGCCCATGCTTCGAGTGTGCAAAAGCAACTTCTCGATAACTTAGATAAGCAAAATGCAGAACGTATGCGCAGGCTCAACGGCCAAAAGAAAAACTGGGAAACCTGTCGCTTTTGGACAGCGGAATATAAGCAAGCAAAAAGCGCTTACAATCGGGCCATGATGGACGGCGCATGTGAACGGGCTAGAAATCCAAACTAGTTGTACTATGCTTAAGCTAACTATCTACTCCTTAGAGTAATAGTTCGTGTACTTCTAAAAAGCCGCACTTGTTGCGGCTTTTTAATTATCTATAAGGACTTTTATGAAACTAGTAAATTTAGGGGTATTTACGACTCCTGATGGTCAAAGTTTTGAATTATTGGAGAAAGTGAATTTTATACAGTACGGGCGTGACATTTTTGAAGGAACGAAATCATACGAGACCTCCTGCGGTAGGCATGTTAATTTAAAAGATGGAATTTTTTCCTTATTGGATGATTGAACTACATTGCAAAAGTCTGAGGTCATGGTGCCTCTATATTAATGCCAATTTTTATTGTTCTAAGTCATTTTTAATCCTTTTTATTCGATAGAAATTAGAGGGCTCAATGTCATTGCAGGATTCAAATGCCGAGCGCAGAAACCTTACTCTTATATCTTTAAGTTTTATTATTTACATTATTGGCGAAGGTTCACTTACTGAGAATGAACTTCGCCTTCAAGTTATCTCAGTAACATTTCGTGATATTGAAGCTTTGACGATGATTGTATGGGCAGCTTTTGCCTGGTGCCTTTATAGGTATGCAGTGGTCAATAGAGGTGCTTTTGTTGATGAATATTCTCGTGATATAAACAGCCTAAAGGATCATAGATTTCTCATTTCTTATTTAAATCACCTTACTGGTAAATCTATACGCTCCCGCAATTCGTTAAATTTTTTAGGTGGGGATTCTTCATTAGTTGTAGAATCATTACACAGAAAAGGTCTTTTTTTCTATGCTCGAATATGTGAAAAGAAGATTAATATAAGCATTGAAAACAAAGTATCTGGCGAGCGAAGAGTTGAAAATGGACTTTATGAATTGGTTCGTCTCGGTGGTATCAGAGGTTTTTTTGTTTCAGTACGATTATTGTTTTCTGCCGCTATTTTTCGCCCAAGCTTTTTTGGGTATATATCTCCTTATCTTCTTTCATTTTTTGCCATCTTTCTAGCAATTGACAAATACATCTGTAAAGAAACCTCTATAATCGCAAGTGTTTAAAATCTTCTGTTTCAAGGACAATTTTACATCTAGCAGTTTGGTGTTTAATTATATATAAATCAAAAGGATAGGCTCACCTATCCTTTCAATCAGAATCTAATTTATAGGCTATTACCACAATGCCCAGATATCGACTATAGAACCGACATTAAAAGTCCAATACTAGACGGTATCGGACATTTCAGAGTGATTACGGCTTTTAGTATGTTGTGATAAGTGTTGTTGATTTACCAATTTATACAATTTCCTAGTTAGTTACTGCGCTTTAGTCTATGGTTGTATTGAGCAATGTGCGCTTATCGCATAGTATTAGTAACCAAACCACGAATAAAAAGACGTATTATGGAGTTTGTTCGCCCTTTGGAGCCGATTCTGATCATTGATGATGATCAGTCCATGCGAAGTTCTTTGACCACCATCCTCACCGAGCTGGGTTACGACCAAGTCGCGGTTGCTACAGATGTCGCAGAGGCTAAACCGCTGTTATCACAACTGGAGCCAGAGGTGATATTTGTGGATATAGCGCTCCCAGACACTGATGGTTGCGACGTCGTCAGTTACCTAAAAGATTTACATCCCCACAGTCGAATTATCCTTTGCGCTGATCATAACTCCCAGGAAAACGTAGAACATAGCTGGGAATTCGGTGCGCAAGAATACATTAGCAAACCATTCAACGCGAATAAGGTTGATATGGTTATGAAGCGTTTAGAACTAAATTAATAAGCCCCCTTATGCAAGAACAATTAAAACAGCTGACCTTAGGCCTAGCTGATGTTATTTATGGCAAAGAACAGCAAATAAAGTTAGCTCTGTGTGCAATGTTAGCGCGCGGCCATTTATTATTAGAAGATCTTCCAGGTATGGGTAAAACAACCCTGTCGCATGGTTTGGCACAAGCCCTGGGGATGAGTTATCAACGTATTCAATTTACCAGTGACTTGTTGCCAGCAGATATTCTGGGGGCGAGCATTTTTAACACTCAAGAGCAGCGCTTCTCGTTTCATAAAGGTCCGGTATTTAGCCAAGTAGTACTCGCCGACGAAATAAACCGCGCGGGCCCTAAAACACAGAGTGCGTTGCTTGAGGCCATGGAAGAAGGCTGTGTCAGTATCGACTCTGAACGATATACGCTCCCTACTCCATTTTTTGTGGTTGCAACGCAAAACCCACAGCATCAATCCGGCACCTTTCCATTGCCAGAGTCACAGCTAGACCGGTTCTTTATGCGCTTAAGCTTAGGATTCCCCCCAGCCGATGCGGAAAAACAACTCATTCGTGGCCATATTCCTCAGCGTGATAAAGCGATTGATGCCATTATCAGTGCCGAGCAATTACAAGCCATGCAGGCCAATGTTGATAAGGTCACTATAGCCAATACCGTTGTTGATTATATCTTGTCACTCGTGACTCACACCCGTCATGATAAAGATATCAGTCATCCTTTATCTCCTCGTGCCAGCATCGCGCTCGCCCAAGGTGCACGGGCTTGGGCATTTATGGAAGGCCGTGACTTTGTTATGCCAGAAGATGTGCAAGCTGTGTTCGCTAGTATTTGTGAGCATCGTATTAATCCTCATGACGTTTACAGTCAAGGCTCTGTATGCAGTGATATTCTCGCTCGCGTCAAGGTTCCGCTTTAGTATGCTCGCAACAATGCAACAGGGATGGTCGTCCATACGAACGCGAATAGAATCCCTACTGCTGCGTGATAAACACAAAAAAAAGCACCTGACACTGGGTCACAGTACGTTATATGTGCTGCCATCTAAGCTGGGCTTGGGCTTTTTACTTATTGCCGTGTTGAACTTTATCTTGGCCGCCAATTATCAGAATAACTTAGTGCAAGTTGTCTCTTATTTGATGTTGGTGTTGGTATTGATGTCGTTAATTCAGGCCTATACCAACTTAAAGGGCCTCGAGGTCAAATTTAATAATATTAGTGATGTTTTTGCGAACCAAACACCTGTATTGAATATTACTGTGTGCAATAACTCGCGTACCAGCTATGGCGTTAAACTAACGTGGCAAGGTCAATGTAAGGAAGTTGAACGCGTTAGCCAAGATGCTCAGGTCGTGCTTGTAAGTGGCCGTAAATGTTCCCGTGGCAAGTATCCAGCAACACGACTCCAGATTTCAACGGGATTCCCATTTGGCCTCGCTAAAGTATGGAGCTATCTAGAGCCACATGCCCATTACTTTGTTTATCCATCTGCACACGCGCACAATACTGCACTGACCTATGAGGCCAGTGAAAATCAAGGTGAAGTGAACGCGCTTAAGCCGCAGTCAGGAAATGAAGAGTTTTATGCCTTGAATGAATATAAACAGGGCGCTGACTACCGCCGCATTTCTTGGAAACACTTTGCCAAGCGTGAGCAGTTGTTAGTGAAAGAGTTTGTATCTTATCAGGATGCGCAATATATGCTCGACTACGCATCACTACAAGGCAGTGTAGAGCAACGCCTGAGTGCGATGGCCTATTCCATTGAGCAGGCGAAAAGCACCCAAGCAAAGCTTGCGCTGCGTATTGGCAGTACTCAGTTTGATGCTGATAACAGCCCCTCCCATTATACTAATGCATTGCGTGCACTGGCTTTATTTAAAAATGGAGAGAAATGATGCTGTCTTTTGTTAGCACGGTGCTCAGTGTCATCTACATCGGTATTTTCACGTTAATAGGCGCGGAACTCCCCTCCTTAATGCTGAGCCTGTTATTGTTACTGTGTCTTTGGAATTTGTTACTGGCAAACAAGTCATTGACTCGCCCAGGTGCACTGGCTACTAACTTATTGGCAGCGGCTTGTTTAGGTGTGCTGTTTGTGTCGGTCAGCTATGATGAAAGTGTCCTACTGTTCGTGTCAATGCTGTTACAGGCAGCAATATTAAAGCTCTTACAAGCGAAGACGTCCAAGCAGCTATCGACTGTCATTGTGCTTACCTTCTTTTCATTATCGACTGTCTTCCTTTATCAACAGTCTTTATATAGCTCAATATTAGTGGCCATATTTTACGTTTGTTTGTTGGCATCTTTAGCCGCCTTACATGGTGCTCGCACGCCCAAACGAGCCTATTTTCAAGCACTTGGCTCGTTCGCTATGGCAATCCCCATCGCTGCGTTATTGTTGTTATTTATTCCTAAAGTACCTGCATTTTGGAAACTTCCTGGCGCTGGCGGTGCTAAAACAGGCCTTAATGAACGTATAGACCCGTTCAATATTGCCAATCTGGCGAAGTCCGATGACTTGGTGTTTCGTGCTGAGTTTCCAGGGCAACTTCCTGCGCCCCCCTATTATTGGCGAGCGCTTAATCATGAAGAATTCGACGGCAAAGCATGGATAAAAGCACAGCGCCCTCCTCGCCCTCGTACAGATATAGACTGGCAGAGCTATAGCGCTCAGGCCACTCTGTACTTAGAAAGCTCCGCAAACCGCTGGCTATATGCATTGCAAGACAGTGTTAGCCCGAGTCAAAAAGTAGAGAATTTACGAGGCGGTTTACTTAAGCGCAAAGAGTCAGCAGCATCGAGCTTTCAATACCCATTGCTTTACCGACCGGTGCAAGCAAGTGTCCTGACTAATTACCAATCACGTCTTAACCGCCTACTGCCAACGGATGGGAATCCGCAGGCAAGAGCGTTAGCCCGGCAGTTGAGTCAAAGTACAAACACTGCAAACCAGTTTGCTAGCCGGCTGATGGGCTTTTATGAACAACAAGGCTTTAGCTACACGTTGACTCCAACGCCGATCACCGATGACAACTCCCTTGACATATTTCTCACCCAAACTAAGCGTGGCTTTTGTGGCCATTATGCTAGTACAAGTGCATTTATAATGCGTGCTGCTGGGATCCCTGCACGTGTGGTATCAGGGTATTTGGGAGGAGAGCAAAGTGAACAGGGTAATTACCTGCGTGTATATCAGTATGATGCCCACGCCTGGGTTGAGTATTATGATGGCAATCAATGGCAGCGTTTTGATGCAACCAGTGTGGTCGCGCCAGAGCGATTAAATGGCTCGCTCTCTCAGGTTCAAGAGTTGCAACAAGAGTTTATGGATAACCTTGATGTCGGCTTATTACAGTTGAGCCATATAGAGGCATTGAACTGGTTGCGATTAACATTGGAAGAGCTCGATTACAGCTGGACAAAGTGGGTGCTTGGTTTTGATCAACAAAAACAAAAAAGCGTGCTTAAAGATTTACTCGGTAACCAAATAGCACAGTACAGCATGGTGTTGGCCCTTTGCGTGGTTGCACTTGTTCTGCTTGGGTTATTGTTATTGGGTAGTCGCAAACAACAGCAGTCAATGAGCTTCAGCGCTAAATGGCTGAATAGGCTGTTTTTATATGCAGATAAACAGGCACTGCTTAGCACGCAAAATAGCACACCCAAGCAAAAGCTGTCACAATTAGCAACACACTGCCCCGGCGCGGCAACGCCACTTGCGCGTATAGAGCAGCTTTATACGTTGGCCGCTTATAAGCAACGCCCGCTTACCAAAGCACAGAAAAAAGACCTTGTAAAACAGGTAAAAAAAGCAATAAAAATAATAGGCTAGAATATGAATTCGGTATTAATTGGCGTCATTTTGATGCTAGCACTCTCCCTGTTACGAGTGAACGTAATCGTGGCAATGACTGTCGCAGCTGTAACCAGCGGATTAATCGCTGGACTACCTTTAAAAACTACGGTGGAAGCGTTCAATAATGGCCTCTCAGGCGGCGCTGAAATTGCTCTCAGTTATGCTATGCTCGGCGCCTTTGCAGTGGCTATCTCGAAATCTGGCCTCACCACTTTACTCGCTCGTCGACTATTGAAAATGATGGGGCAAGAGCATATCTCTTCGCGGTTTTTATCTTTTGCGGTGCTTTCAGTGATTCTCTTTTGCTCTTTGGCATCACAAAATCTCATTCCTGTTCATATCGCTTTTATTCCTATACTCATTCCACCGCTGTTAGGTATTACGAATGGCTTAAAGTTAGACCGCCGCGCCCTCGCCTGCACACTCACCTTCGGCTTAGCTACGGCTTATATGGTGTTGCCTTATGGCTTTGGGGGCATTTATTTATACAACATTTTGCATTTAAATTTGGTCGAGAATGGCTTATCAATCGACAAAACCAGCGTTCCTCTAGCTATGGTGATCCCGGCATTGGGCATGGTTTTCGGCTTATGTGTTGCGCTTTTTATCAGTTATCGCAAAAGCCGTAGCTATAACAATATATCGCTCGCCACAGAAGAGACTGAGAATGCAATAGCCCACCCATCAAAGGTCTTAGCCATAGGCACTGTGGCAATCGTGTTGTCACTCGCAGCTCAATTTCTGAGTCAATCGATGATTCTCGGTGGCCTTGTTGGGGTGATTGTGTTTACTGTGTTTGGCATTGTTAAATGGCATGAAAATCAAGATGTGTTCTCCAAAGGTGTGGCGATGATGGCAATGATCGGCTTCATTATGATTTCAGCGCAAGGGTTTGCTGAAGTTATGAAAGCCACCGGTCATGTTGATTCACTCGTTGCCAGTGCCGCAGATATGATTCAGGGCAACAAACCATTAGCGGCGGCGCTTATTTTGCTAGTAGGACTACTCATTACCATGGGGATCGGCAGCTCATTTTCTACAGTTCCAATTATTGCAGCACTTTTCGTTCCTTTGTGTTTGCAACTGGGGTTCTCCCCAATGGCCACGGCTGCATTAGTAGGCACGGCGGGCGCTCTGGGTGATGCAGGTTCACCGGCGTCAGATTCAACACTCGGGCCCACTTCAGGATTGAATGTCGACGCCCAACATGACCACATATGGGATACTGTGGTACCAACTTTCTTACATTTTAATATTCCACTGGTTTTGTTTGGGTGGCTAGCGGCCCTTGTGCTATAAAGGGGACAGATTTTAGCCAATTAATACCCACACAAGGAGGTGAGATGTTCAAGCAACTAACATTACTCAGTGTTATTTGTGCCACGTTAACTGGCTGCGGCGGCAGCGATAACGCAACTTCAACACCGATAGAGCCAACCCCTGAACCTGAGCCCACACCTTCAGGTATTACCTTTACAGATGCGGGGCTGTCGGGCGAGCGCATTAATCACCTGGTTCATTTCAACGATGCGATTTATGCCGGGACTGATACCGGCTTATTTAAATCCAACAATGACACGTTTACTCAGTGGCAGAAGGTAGCCACGACCTCAGCCCCTATCAGTGCCATGTGTGCAAACAGCACCGAGCTTTTCTATGCCACTCGTCCAGCCCAACGCTCGACACTGACGAAAGTGTCGATGAACGAAGAGCTAAGTCATATTGAGCATCGTTTTGCCCCAAGCGAAAGTGAACACATCTACGCACTCTATTGCACTGAATCAACCTTATACGGGACCGGGAATTTGGTTCTTTCGGCCTCCTATGATGATGGAGTAAGTTGGCAAGCGCTGGCAGGAGAATATGGGTATGCGGCTACCGGAATGACAGCCTCTATGCACAAAAGCGGCAATATGCTGTGGTACGGTGGCCAAGGTGCAATCGAAAACCCAATATTGCGTCGTGTAGATTTAGAGAACCTTGCACAGCAGGAATACCACGACTTGTTTCCTGCCCCGAGCACAATCAAAGCGATTAAGACCACTTCCCAGGGGGAGATTATTATCAGTGGTGAGGGTGGCTTAATGAAAAGTGCCGACCAAGGCGAAACGTGGACACAAATCTATCGAGACGAACAAGTACCCTATCGTTTCTATTTTGATTTTATCTATACAGAAAATACTCACACGCTAATCAGTGCTGGATGGAACAAGAGTCAAAAACGTGCCCCCCAGCCCCTTTATGTCGACGTAAGTGATAATGGTGGCGAGCAATGGCAGCGCTTTCAGTATGATAAAAGTGCTGACTATCATGGCGGCGTATTAAGTCTATTGCTACTGAGCAGCGATGAGCAGTCCGTTTCATTGCTATTGGGGTTAGACATGGGCGGCGTTGTGAAAGCCCAATATTACTACCCCATACACTGACGCTGCGGTATGTAAAAACCATACAATGTATGATGTGTTCACTTGTTGGTGAAATAAAGGCCGCAGTGCTGCGGCCTAACAAATAAGAATTTATTTAAACCCGTTGAGCATGCGTTCGCACACTACAGGCGTTGGCCTGTGATTGTCATCCACAGCAACAAAGGTAAAGCTGCCACGAATCGCTAAATGTTTGTCATCGCGGTGCATGGTTTCAAGAAATATCTCCACATCCACTTTTAAGCTGGTATTGCCCACATGGACTACACGAGAAACCAATTCAGCAAATGTGCCCGCTGGTATTGCTTCTTTAAAATCAACACGGTCGGACGAAATAGTCACTAATGGCTTGCGACAAAAACGGGTGGCTGCAATAAATGCCGCTTCATCCATCCATGCCAGTGCATCGCCACCAAATAAGGTATTATGATGGTTGGTACGCCCAGGGAACACGGTTTTAGTCACCGATGTTTCAGAATCTTCTATGCGCTGTGCAACAACGGCTTCTTTATCTAACTTACTGCTCATTCGTATTAACTTCACTCGCTAATGTATCAATCATAAGTAATTGTGGATCCAATCGTTCATTAAACCAATTGAAACGCCAATCTAAATGGGAGCCAGTTACCCGGCCAGTAGCCCCTATTTGCCCTATCACATCCCCGGTTTTCACGGTATCGCCCACATCAACCAACACCTTGTGCATGTGAATATAAGTGGAGGTAATGCCATAACCATGGTCTAAAATAACGGTGCCACCGGAATAATAAAGCTCAGGATGCGCCATCACGACTTCACCACTTATTGGTGCATAGATAGGTGTACCTGTCTTGTTAGCGATGTCGAGACCAAAGTGTGGCCGTTTAGGGGTGCCGTTAAAGTAACGCTGGCTGCCATACACACCGGAGATTCGACCCACTGCAGGACGATATACCGGCTCAAGGAACGCCGTGCGTTCACTGTTGTTAGCACGCGCTTGGCGAACCAGTTTTGCATCGTTACGGATGCGCTCTAAAACCTTTTCAGGTGGGGCGACATATTTACTTGCCACACCTTCTATTTTATCTATTTGATACTCGCGCTCCGCAATGCTGAAATCAAGTTGATGCCATTGCTCATCTTGACTTTGCCACTTTAATTGCTGATCAGTTTGTGCATCACGACCGAAGCCAAAAACAAAATAGCCATCTTTGCTAAGCTTAAGCTCGCGTTCAGCAAAAACGACCTTTTTAGCATCTTGTAGCTGCCCTATAACCATACCCCCTTGGGTCAACTGACCTTTAATCAATGGGGTCGGCAGCTCTTGGGCTTCGCCATTAATGGGCGCACACAATGATGCCCCTAGGAGCAAGGCGGTGATTGCCATACGTTTAAGCATAACCAATCGCCCCTTTGCCTACACCTTCATAGGCGCGAACCTCTACTTGCTTATCCGGGTAAGCTTGCTTAATTTGCTTGGCCATATAATCGGCGATACATTCGACTGTGGTATCACAAGGCAGTACCTCAGTACGCTTTGCACTGATTGCCAATTCAAACTCACCTTGATTAGCATGGTAACGGCTACAGATGTCTCCCGGTGCTGCGCTTATATCTTGTAAGTGTGCAGCCTCCACTACATCCTCTTCGCTGACCAAGTAAATATCAGCCCAACGCTGCGCCCACTGCTTTTGCACGCTGGGCATGGCCATACCATCTAGCCAAACACCTAACGTTGAGCGGTGGCCATGAACAATTCGCTGGCAGTTGCCGTCGTGTTTTTTTAGGCCATGAGAATAATGATAATAAAAGCTCTGATGCTGCTCAGGACGCAACGACAAAGTAATACCTTTGACGTTCTCTGGCAGCTGAGGAGTGATTTCTGCGACTAGATACTCGGTCACTACTTGCTCATTAATACTCGGTGCGTCAATCAAGCAAACCGCTTGCTTTGGGCCGCTCATAGCGAAATGGTGTTCGTTGTTATCGCCAAAGTTACTTTCCAGCGTCACTTTGTCATCGCCATGAAGGATATCGATATTGGCTTTAGTGGGTACCGCCAGGGTGTGGTCAACACTGTTATCAATAATGCCCTTGATTTGTTTTTTCACTAAACCAAAGTCAAGCAACATGGATTCATCGTTTAAATCGCCGTCTAAAGTCAAGTCAACAATCCAACTCTCACCAACCGGGCCGCGCTGGGGGCAAAAAAAGGAGAAATCAATCACGGTTAAGTCGTTGACGAAGAGCGTCATACACTGTCCTTGCATGCAGTTGAGAAGATGTCGCAATTATACAAGGGATGAAGTAAAAATGCTGCCTGAATTTGAATCCTTGGTGATAAATCCAACATTGCTACGTGGCAATAACGAAGCAGTCACACTACAGACACAAAAGTGGCGTAAAAATAACATCCTAAAGCACTGTTCAGAGTTGTTTAGCGTACAAGTGTACGCTAAAGTAGCTGGCAAATTTTCGACAATAAAGTGTGTTATGGAACAAAAAAATAGCTACTCCAAAGAAGACTTGGTTTCATGTGGCCAAGGTGAAATGTTCGGCGAAGGTAACTGCCGCTTGCCTATCGATAACATGTTGATGATGGACCGTATCACCTCAATCACTGATGACGGTGGCCAATACGGTAAAGGCGAAATTGTCGCTGAACTCGATATTAACCCCGACCTATGGTTTTTTGATTGTCACTTTAAAGGCGATCCGGTGATGCCCGGCTGCCTTGGCCTCGATGCAATGTGGCAGATCGTTGGCTTTTTCCTTGGTTGGTCTGGCGGTCCTGGCTTAGGGCGCGCCCTAGGTGTAGGTGAAGTAAAATTCACCGGGCAAATTTTGCCTACCGCTAAAAAAGTAACTTACCGTGTCCAGATGAAACGCGTGATTAAGCGTAAATTATTCATGGGTATGGCCGATGGCACAGTGGAAGTAGACGGCCGCGTTATTTATGAAGCTAAAGATCTAAAAGTGGGTTTATTCCAAGATACCAGCGCTTTCTAAATGTAGGCGCTAGAGACGAAAAACGCCGCGTAATTGCGGCGTTCTTTTATTCCTTTGCTCTTTACACTTTATACATAGAGCGGTCTTCGACGGCTTCACGCCACCCTCCGAGCCATTGTGATCGTGGATCTATTTGTTGGTAGGGGCAATGTTCTTTTGAACGGCCTGCCATGCCTGCTTTATAACCTTGAGAATGTGCACGTTCTAGACGATCACGCTTTTGTCTCTTCATAGGTAAGTCCTCACCATTATAGTTTTGATACGTTGTAGTGAATCGGTCATCTACATTTAATGGATAGTTAATAAAACTGTCACTTGCAATCAACAAATTTAACCTTTGCCTATTGACAAACCCTAACTGGCTGAGCGCGGATTAAATTTAGTTTTGAAAAATTTCAGTGGTCGTACCTCGCGTCCGCCGACCTTTTTATTGGACTATTTTTACGTGGGTTTTCGCGCGCGCTTAAATGACCAAACACGCGCTTAACGCTTGTAAATAAAGACAGTGGTTTCGCTAAAAAAGTTCCTGCCCTTAGTTCTAATCTGCCGTCTATTGACCTTAAATTCAACCCTTAATGTGACACAAATTTGCCATAATTTATGTCCATGAATAACATTAACTCTAAGTTCAACACCACGCTGGCTTTGTTATGTGCTTAGTCATGCACTGTGCACGTGATTACTGGCTCAATTATGTTTTTTAGGATTTTTTGCCAGAAAGTCTTCGCTCTGCACGGCGCACAATTCAAACTCTCGCGTGTTTTTGTAAGGGAGTTTCATAAAGCCCGCAACACCTATGCCGTCAATGGCCATCGCGTATTGCATAATCTCATCAAGTAGTTGGCTAAACCGCACCTCTTGGCTGGCATCCAATAAGCGATAATAATGGTGTATCTTCAAACGTTGGGGCAAAGATTCAAAAATGATGCATCCGGTGTGATGTATTTTATTAAGCTCAAATACGCATTGAATGATTTTCTTGGGAAGCTGTAGCTGCTCATCCGGGTCTTTACCATCTTCAAAATAAGAATGCGGCCTCAGCATCTCAGTACCGGGTATATTAATAACGTCATAATGCAATTGAGGCAGTTGCTCGAACTTAAAGGCGCCGGTGGCATCACGCTCAAGTTGAATTGTTTGTCGGGCATCGAATAGACAACATTTAAACAACCCTTTTTGGGTGATCCCTTGCGCCAACTTCACGGTGTTATCTACCGCATCTTGGAATGAAGGCTCTAATGACTCGTCATACAAGATCAAGCTTGATTCAACAAACAGTGATGACTGTTTCCAGTGAAAGCTCAAACCGCCCACAACGGGGTACTTGGCCAAGCGGCTGATCGCTGCCAAAAACGCTTTCTCAGTATCACCGGTGTCAAATAAAAATTCTCGGTAATAGCGCTCCAATTGCGCATCATTAACATCAACCAACCGCTGTTGACTGTCTGCCTGACGCAAAAACTGCTTACGCGAGCTGTACACTACCGTATCGGGCAAAGTCGCTACCTGCGCCTTCCAAACTGGGATCAATGCTTTATCTCGGACCACCGGATTGTCAGGAACATAGGCGCGGGCCATGGTCGGCATATTACGCATAAAATAGTCGCCGCCGGCGTCGCGCGTTGCCTTGTCTTTACTGAGCATAGCATCAATCACCCGGGCAAATTCTTTAGGCAACCCCAGCGATGCAGCAGGTATCACTTGCGCACCAAAACGGCACGACTGCGCTGACGCCAGCGCATACAACGTTGACGCCACCCCCTGCTCGTCAAAACGCGGAGACGATTGCGCCCCAGACATTTGCTCATCACCAATAAAGTAGACATCCCCCATGCGCGCGTTGGTATTGGTTACATCTGCAGACATTAAGTCCATCACATTTGCGGCAATGGGCTGCCCACTGGCATCCAGCTGCGCATAAACAGAGCTCCCCCAATCAACCAATGACAAGGTTTTGCTGCGCTCATCCCAGACCAAATTGGAAGGCTTAATATCCCCATGAACAACGGGCATAGGAGTGATCCCACCTCGGTAATTTCGTAATACATGTAATAACTGATGGAGCTGCAGCGCTAAATCGAGAAGTTGCTTGGCAGTAAACTTGCCTTGGCGAATAGATAATTGTTCTAAGTCTTCACCCTCAGCTCGCGCCATCATCAATATGCCTTGCTTTTTTACGCGCTCAAAGGCATAAAATTGCGGGATCATCGGATGATCAAAACGTGAAAGCATATAGGCTTCGTCTTCGAGCCTATCGCGCACCGATTGCGCTAAGGTAATACGAGAGAATTTAAACACCCAGTGTTGTTGCCTATCATCAATACCTGCGAACACAAAACCAAATGCGCCGGAGCCAATTAACTCAACATTTTTATAGCCCAGCATGGTGAGCTGTTTAATGCATATATTCAGCCATTGCTTATGCTTTTTAGCATCGCGATGGGAGAGCAAATAAATAGATTGCTCTTCATTAATATAAAAGTTGGTGATTGCCCGCTGCGCCAAGCTTGCCTCTGGGTTTTATCTGCTAACTAATTGCTAAGTTTACGCTTTTTGTTACATATTCGACAACATAAAGCACCACTTTGCGCGCCTAAAATGCTTGTCCTAAAAACGGCAATAACGTATTCTTTTACGCTTTGAACGACAACGAAAGGGAATTCCCATGAAAAAAGTACTAATCGGCGGTGCTGTTGCCGCTGCTGTGGCGGCAGGCCTTTATTATTCAAACCAAGGTGCTGGCGGCGGCGCGAGTATGGCTGAGCTAGATTATGTGCCTGCTGATACTGTCTTTTTTGCTTCACAGTTAAAACCGTTTCCATATAAGCAATACGCACAGTTGTTGCCTTCTGACATGATGTCCAGCGGCACCGACGAAGAGCTCACCCAAGCTATCGAACATGCAAAGGCACAAGGAAACGTTAACGCCGTATTCTTCTTCGAACTGCTAAACCAGTACGAGCGTAGCGTACGCGATGGCAGTTATACGCAAACGTGGGGCATTGGTAATGATCTACGCTACCTAGGGTACGCGATTGGTTTAATGCCGGTAATGCGCGCTGAGCTCGAACAGCCGCAAAACTTTATCAACACGCTGAAAAAAGCAGCAGACAACGCGGGCGTGAGCTACGCTGATGAATCATTGAATTCGCAATCTTACACCCGCTTTACCCTTGCACTTGATGACAGCAGCTCTGTGGCGATTATCGCTGCTATTAAAGACAACTGGCTGACAGTGACCTTAGATAGTGAATTCAACAATCAAGATGACCTTGCCTTAGCCCTTGCTACTGAAAAAGCACAAACAAGTTTAAACAGCTCCAACCGTGTTAATGACTACATCAATAAATATCAGTGGGACGGCAGCTCGATTAGCTACGTTAACTTTGAAGCATTAGCTTCAGCAGCAGTCGCTGACAAACCTTCACGTTTAAGCAGTATGCTTGATGCCATCCTTACGAAAATGGGCCAAGCTCAAGCAATGCAAGCCTTGCGTACCCCTGGTTGTAAAGCCGACATTCCAGCTATTGCAGCGAAATGGCCCGCTATCGTCTCTGGCACATCAAATGTCAAAGTCAGTGACAGCAGCGCCGACTTTGATGCGGATATTGTCATTGAAAGCACGGATAAAGATATTTTGGGCGCATTACAAACTGTTCGCGGCTTTATTCCAAGTCACGTGACCAATAAAGACGATGGCTTATTTAGCGTCGGTTACGGTATCGATGTGGGTAAACTTGCACCACTTGCTAATACCGTTTGGAGCGCATTTACGCAGGCTGAGTTTACCTGTGAGCCGCTAATGATGGCACAACAGCAAGCGAAACAATCAAACCCAATGGCTATGGCGATGGCCACCGGCATGGCTGCTGGAGTAAAAGGGATCAGCGTTAGCGTACAAAATGTGGTGATGGATTTCAGTGGCTATACCCCACAAGTAAGTGATATTGATGCGTTAGTCACGCTTAGCGCCGATGATCCAACAACACTCATAAACACCGCAAAAGGGTTAGTGCCGCAGCTAGCACAAATTGAAATCCCTAGTGATGGCACGCCTATTTCGATGAATGAAATTATGCCTGTGCCTGCCAGCGGTAATGTGGATGCTCAACTGGCTATAAACGGTCAACACATCACCGTATACAATGGTGAAAAATCAACAGCGCTCGCTGCTGACATGAGTTCACAAGCAGTGGATGCCAACGGTGTATTAGGTATGAGCCTGCAATTTGCACCGATGATGGACATTGTTCTTGAAGCCGCCGCCAGTACAGGTGAAGAATTGCCACCTGAAATCCACTCGTTGGCTAAGCAAAACATGAAGCTATCATTGACAACAGATATCACCGACAACGGCATTGAGATGAAATCTGAAACCAATATCAGCAAAAGTAAATAACCACTAAAAAGGGCGCTAACAGCGCCCTTTGTTATTTTTAGCTTGCCAATACTACAGGCGAATACCGCCGTCTATCTCGACCACGCGACCGGTAAAGAAATCATTTTCGAAGATGTACTTCGCCGTATGCGCGATTTCTTCTGCTTCACCTAAACGGCCCACCGGCTTCATTTTAACAAGACGCTCTTTCGCTTCAGGCTTCATTGCATCGGTCATTTTGGTGCGGATCACGCCAGGTGCAATGGCACCCACGCGAATACCATAACGACCAAGCTCTTTAGCCCAGCTTGTGGTCATGGCCACTACACCCGCTTTAGCGGCTGAATAGTTAGTTTGCCCCATGTTTCCGGAACGAGCCACACTGGACATATTAATAATCACCCCGCCCTCGGCGTGCTCCACCATGTGCACGGCGGCTTCGCGCCCGCACAAGAACACCCCGGTCAGGTTAACATCAATGACCGATTGAAATTGGCTTAGTGACATTTTATCGACCACCTTGCCCTCTTTCGCCTTAATAAATAAACCATCACGCAAGATGCCGGCATTGTTTATCAAGCCGTGGATAGCACCAAAGTCTTTCGCTATAGCAGCGAATGTCTGCTCAACTTCTTGTTCAACGCTGACATTGCAGATATAGCCTTGGATTTTGGCATCGGCGAGCGTGCTGTGAGTTTTTAGCTGCGCTATCGCCTCGTCTAATAAAGCGCTGTCCATATCAATCAGCGCCAAATGTGCACCGGCTTTCGCCGCCATAGCGGCCATCGATAATCCCAAACCTTGGGCACCACCGGTGACGACGACTACTTTGTTGTTTAATTCCATAGTTACTTCTTCTCGAATAAATTGAATATAGCACTGAAGTCTTGCGCCCCTGCCCCTTGGTTTTGTAGCAGGGTGTACAAGTTTTTGCTAAGCGCCCCTAAAGGGGTAGCCGAGCCAGAATTCTGAGCGGCTTCCAGTGCTAAGCCCAAATCTTTGGCCATTAAATCGACCATAAAACCGGGCTGATAGTTATTGCTTGATGGCGCGTTTTCCAGTACCCCAGGGCAAGGATTGTACAATTCTAACGTCCAGTTCCGCCCCGAGCTATTGACCATGATGTCCGACAGCACTTTGGGGTCTAAGCCGTGATTAATGCCCATTTGCAGAGCTTCACTGGTCCCGACCATTAAAATACTCAGCAGCATGTTATTGCAGATTTTTGCAACCTGACCGGCGCCAATATCGCCAGCATGGAAGATATTTTTACCCATATCTTCCAGGACCGGTTGCACGGCATTAAAGTGAGTCTTAGCGCCACCAACAATAAAGGTCAAGGTACCGGCGCTGGCTCCAGCGACCCCGCCCGAGACGGGCGCATCGACAAAGGCAATGCCTTTATCGGCTAAGGCTTGTCCGACTTCAGTGGCACTGGCCGCATCAATGGTTGAACAGTCAATCACTACAGTGTCACTGGCTAAATGATGGATTAAACCATCGTCCGCCAAGTATAACGACTTAACATGCTTTGCAGCTGGCAACATGGAGATCACAAACTGTGCGCCGTGAGTGACCTCATCAGCGGTTGTGCCTGCATCGGCGCCTTCATCGGCAAGCTCGTTGAGCACCTGTTTATTGAGATCAAACACGCTCACCGAGTGGCCGGCCTTAATTAGGTTACGCGCCATAGGCGCACCCATATTACCTAAACCAATAAATCCTATTTTTGCCATGCTGCCTCCTAGACTAGGGTTTCAAGTGGGTGTTCACGCCACTGGCGATTAAAAAAGCGATCAATTACCGACTCAGGTACCTCTTGCAAACTTGGGTATTGCCACTGCGGACTCATGTCTTTGTCTATCAGCAATGCGCGCACCCCTTCTTGAAACTCACCCACTTCACAGCACGTCACCGACATACCGAGCTCCATTTTGAAGCAGGCTTTGAGTGACAGCCCTTGAGCACGCTTAAGTTGTTCAAATACCAGGTGAGCACTTAGCGGACATCCATGCTTTAGGGTTTTTACCGCTTTAGCTAACCATTTATCATCACTTTCTATACCCGTAAGGTAGTTTACCTTACCTGCTAAATCGCTGTATTCGCTCATACGATTTATGGTGTTCAAATGAGTGCGCAGGCCACCTTTTTCCATGGTTTTTGACTCACCATCAAACTTCTTCAAAAGTTGAGTGAGCTTATCATGATTAAGTGCAGCCACTTTGCCCCAACTCTGCTCGCACAAGGTTGCTAGTAAGGCGGTAAACTTGTTGCTATCGATACTGTGATCGGCAAGGGCAGCGAAGCGCGCATCATCGGCATTCATCAGCGCCCCGGTCAGGCCTAAGAACAAGCCAATGTTGTCCGGTGCCTTTTGCAAAAAGTAGCTCGCGCCTACGTCAGGGTACAAGCCAATGGTGATCTCCGGCATCGCAAGCTTTGAGCGCTCAGTGACCACCCGATGACTGGCACCAGCCATTAGGCCCATACCGCCGCCCATGATAATACCATCGCCCCACACAACAATCGGTTTGTTGTAACAATGGATGGCATAATCAAGACGGTATTCCTCACTGAAAAAGGTTTGCCCATAGTCTGCAGGCTCCCCTGTAGCCATAGCGCTGTGCAAGCTGACGACATCACCACCAGCACAAAACGCTTTATCACCCATCCCTTTAAGAACTACAAAGGCTAATTCATCGTCATCGGCCCAATGCTTCAATTGCTTATCAAGCAAACGAATCATATTCAAGTTCAGCGCGTTGAGAGCCTTAGGGACATTGAGCGTTGCCAATCCAATTTTAGAGCCGTTGCTACACTGAGCCAGTTCAAAGACAACGTCGGCGTCTTGATTATTTAACGGGATAAGTTCGTCCATTAGCCATTCACCCACTTCGCTTTACGCTTTTCAAGGAACGCGTTAACGCCCTCGGTTTGGTCCTGGGTGTCGAATAGCTTCACGAATAACTCGCGTTCAAGTGGCAAAGCGCTGCGAATATCGCCATGACGGCCCTGCTGAATAAGAGTTTTACAATAGCTGACCGCGACTGGGCTTTGCTCACCTACCTGCTCAGCGAGGGCAAGGGCTTTATCTAAGCTTTCGCCGCTGCCAACGACCTCTTCGATTAAGCCTATGCTATGCGCTTTGTCCGCTTTAATACGCTCACCACACAAAATCATGCGCTTAGCCCAGCCTTCACCAACTAAGAGCGCCAAATTTTGAGTGCCACCAGCACACGGAAGCAGACCCACTTTTGCCTCAGGTAAGGCCATCTGCGCTTGCTCTTCGGCGATGCGAATATCACAGGCTAAGGCCACTTCCAAGCCTCCACCCATAGCAAAACCATTGATGGCAGCAATAGACACACCACGAAAATCGCTTAAGGTTTCAAAGGCGGCGCCAAATACTTGTGACATTTGTGCAGCAACGCCTTTATCGCCACTAGCAAACACATTTAAATCGGCCCCAGCAGAGAAAAACTTCTCTCCTTCCCCGGTAAGCACCAAGGCAAAAATGTCCTTGTCGGCGTTTAGGGCTTCAACCTGCTCTTTAAGTGCTGTCAGTGTCTCTTTCGTCCACGTATTAGCCGGTGGGTTGCTCATTGTTAAAATGGCGGTGTGGCCACGTTTTTCCAACTTTATTTGTGCTGACGACATAATGACTCCTTATAGAATTTCGCTGACGTGATCGGCCAAAATACGACGCGCAATGATCACTCGCATGATTTCGTTAGTGCCTTCTAAAATTTGATGTACGCGCACATCTCGAAGGTGGCGCTCCAATGGGTATTCTTTGATATAGCCATAGCCGCCATGAATTTGCAGTGCGTCATCGCAGACCTTTACGCCCACATCGGTGGCAAAGCGTTTAGCCATGGCGCAGTAAGTGGTTTTTTCACTGTCATTGCTGTCGAGCTTAAACGCCGCTAAGCGGATCATTTGTCGAGCCGCCACCAGTTCGGTGTTCATATCTGCAAGTTTAAATTGCAGTGCCTGAAACGCCGCTAATGGCTTACCAAACTGTTCACGCTCTTTAAGGTATTCTTTGGCGGTGTTCAATGCCTGCTGCGCCGTACCTAATGAGCAGGTCGCAATATTGATGCGGCCACCATCAAGCCCTTGCATAGCAAACTTAAAGCCCTCGCCCTCTTGACCTAACAAATGGTCTTGAGGAATGCGTACATTTTCAAACGTGACCAAACGGGTTGGTTGCGCGTTCCAGCCCATTTTTTCTTCGGCTTTACCATAGCTGATCCCTTCGGCATCGGCAGGCACAACAAAAGCGCTAATACCCTTGGGCCCTGCTTCGCCGGTGCGAGCCATCACTACTAACACCTGAGTACTGCCAGCGCCGGAAATAAACATTTTTGAGCCGCTGATCAGATAATCATCCCCGTCACGAACCGCTTTTGTTTTTAGCGACGCCGCATCGGAGCCACTGCCTGGCTCAGTTAGACAATACGAAGCCAGTTTTTCACCGGTGACAAGCTCAGGGCAATAACGCTCCTTGGCGCTATCAGTACCAAAGCTTGCGACCATCCAGGTTGCCATATTGTGGATAGTAAGCATGGCGGTTGTGGCGGTACAGCCCTTAGCTAGCTGCTCGAAAATGATGCTTGAGTCAAGACGTGACAGCCCTAGACCACCGACTTCTTCCGGAGTATAGAGGCCACAAAAACCCAGCTCACCGGCTTTTTGTAGGGTCTCTATTGGAAAAATATGTTCTTGGTCCCATTTAGCTGCAAACGGGGCCAACTCTTGGGCAGCAAAGCGCTCAGCCATATCGGCAAAGGCTTGTTGGTCTTCTGTAAGGTTAAAATCCATAATGCACTCTCTTTACTACTTACATAGCGGCCGGATTTAACCGGCCGAACCAGTTATTTTAGGTTGATGCTCATATTGGGGCCACTGACGGCGTCGTCTTCAAACCAACGTGCGGTGATGGTTTTGGTCTCAGTGTAAAAACGCACACCTTGTTTGCCATAGGTATGCTGGTCGCCATAAAACGAGCCCTTCCAGCCAGTAAAGGAGAAAAACGGTAACGGCACAGGAATTGGCACGTTAATACCCACTTGACCCACTTCAATATGGTGCTGAAACTTACGTGCCGCTGCGCCGCTTGCTGTGAATAACGACGTACCATTGCCATAAGGGTTGTCATTGATTAAGGCGATGGCCTCTTCCAAGGTATCCACAAACACACAGCACAGTACTGGGCCAAAAATCTCTTCGCGGTAGATAGCCATCTCTGGAGTCACATCGGCAAATAAAGTTGGCCCCACCCAGTTGCCCTTCTCATAGCCTTCCACAGTGCAATCTGAACCATCAAGCAAACACTCGGCACCTTCTTCTTTACCTTTGGCAATCAAAGACAGAATACGCTCTTTGGCCGCAGCGGTGGTTTGTGGGCCATACGCAGCATCTTGGTTATCCCAAGTACCTGGGTGTACTTTGCTCAACGCAGTTTTCAAATCATCAACCCATTGCTTTGACTGACCCACGAACACCGCCACGGAAATACCCATACAGCGTTGTCCTGCGGCGCCAACAGAAGAGCCCACTAGGTTATTAATAACATTCTCTTTATGCGCATCTGGCATCACCACGAGGTGGTTTTTAGCGCCCACACAGCACTGCACCCGTTTAAGATTAGCGGTGCCTTTATCGTAAATATATTGACCTACTGCACAGGAGCCGACAAACGAGATAGCGCGCACATCATCATGCTCTAGGATCTGATTCACCTGGTCTTTTGCGCCATGTACCACCTGCAACACCCCTTTAGGTGCACCGGCTTCTTCAAATAACTCCACTAGACGCATCGGTGTAAGCGGATCTTGCTCAGAGGGCTTAAGGACAAAGGTATTGCCACACACGATAGCCAGTGGGAACATCCACAGTGGGATCATCGCCGGGAAGTTAAACGGGGTGATCCCCGCACACACCCCTAAAGGTTGGATTAATGAATAGGTGTCAATATTACGGGCGACGTTCGAAACCGTCTCCCCCATCATATTTGATGGGGCGTTCGCCGCTTGCTCAACAACCTCAATACCACGCCAAACGTCGCCTTTGGCATCTTCAAAAGTTTTACCTAACTCATGGCAGATAATGGTAGCTATTTCATCATGATGCTCTTTTAGTAACTGCGCATAACGCATCATAATGCGCGCTCGCTCAGTGACCGGCACATCTTTCCACGTTTTAAACGCTTCTTTAGCCGAGGCAATCGCCTCATTGACTTCATCTTCGGTAGCCAATGGCACTTGCGCCAAGACTTCTTGGTTTGCTGGATTAAGAACATCCAGCCATTGTGATGATGTGGATTGGCGCATTTCGCCGCCGATATAAAGTGGTACCTGATGCATGATGCATACTCCCCAAGATAGCAGCGCCCACTGTTGTAGTAATTATGGGCGCGGAAAAAATTAAAGTGTTTCGATAGCCAAGGCAACGGCTTCACCGCCGCCGATACAAAGTGACGCGACACCGCGCTGTTTGCCTTGATTACGCAACGCATGA
>CEVA01156547.1_pt1 | contig 22932 bp, 23 predicted proteins | sample 361521 | NCBI WGS metagenome assembly CEVA01 (sample SAMEA2622823, study PRJEB7988) | marine metagenome | isolation source: saline water (ENVO:00002010), including
CCCCGGTCACGTGCTGGCACTCATCAACACCGGCGAGCTCCGCGTTATCAAGGCGCAACGCGACCGTTACGAGGTCGCCGCCTCCTGGCACGTGGCCCAAGGCGGCACTTGGGCGCCGCCGGTCCTCCTGCAAAACGGCCTGCTCACCAAGGACACCGAGACGTTGACTTTCTGGGCTTTAAAATAAAATTTCGCCCATCGCAGGAACACTGGAGCTTGTGCCATTACCAGCCCACGCCATGCCTTCCGCATACATCCAATGCACTTTTTGCGGGCAACCCGCTGAAGTCGTGCTGGATGACCATGAGGGAGAGCAAAATCTCGTCACGGACTGTGACGTCTGCTGCCGGCCGATGGAGATTCGTGCGTTGATTGCCAATCAAGAAGTGGTCTTGATCGAGCAAGACTAGGCTGATGGCTTGACGCCGGACGGTTTGTCGACTATCCGAGCGGTAATCCATCCGCCCATGAACCAACCCAAACCCCTCCCCGGCCGCCGGTTCACCCGGCGTACCGTGCTGGCGGCCAGTGCACTGGCCATTCCCACCTTTCTCCCCAGCCGCGTGTTCGGCGCCAACGAACGCCTCAACGTCGCCGGCATTGGCGCGGGGGGCAAGGGCGCCGTGGACATCGACGGCTGCAGCCGCGAAAACATCGTGGCCATGGCGGATGTGGACCACGCGCGCGCCGCCACGTCCTTCAAGCGCTTCGCCAAGGCCTCACGTTACTTTGACTTCCGCCAAATGCTGGACGAGGAAGGCCAACACATCGACGCCGTCATCGTCTCCACGCCCGACCACACCCACGCCGTTGCCGCCGCCATGGCCCTGCGCATGGGCAAACATGTCTACTGCCAAAAACCCCTCACCCACAAGATCACCGAGGCGCGATTGCTCACCCAATTGGCACGCAAGCACAAGGTGGCCACGCAAATGGGCAACCAAGGCCATTCCAATCCAGATTCCCGCCGGCTGGTGGAACTCATTCGTGGCGGCGCCTTGGGCGAGGTAAAGGAAGCCCACGTGTGGACCGACCGGCCCATCTGGCCACAAGGCGTCAACCGCCCGCGGGACACACCCCAACCGCCCAAAACCCTCGACTGGGACCTCTGGCTTGGCCCCGCGCCCGAGCGGCCGTATCACCCGGCCTACGTGCCCTTCAAGTGGCGCGGTTGGTGGGACTTCGGCACCGGTGCCTTGGGCGACATGGGCTGCCACAACCAGGACCTTGCCTACTGGGCGCTGAATCTGCGCGACCCCGAAACCGTTGAAGCCATCAAACACTCCGGCGTCAACGGCGAGACCGCCCCCAAGTGGTCCATCATCCAATATCAATTTCCCAAGAACGCCGAGCGCGGCCCGGTGAAACTCACATGGTACGACGGTGGCAAGAAGCCCGATCCCGCCCTAGCCCGGCAAAAGGCCCTGCCCGGCAACGGCAGCATCATCGTCGGCACCAAGGACACCCTCTACGTCCCCATGTACTGGGGCCCCGGCCAATTCCTCTCCGGGGCAAAAATGAGTGACTTTAAAGAGATCGATGAATTCCTGCCCAAGCCCAGGGACTTTGGCCGGCACCACTACCTGGAGTGGATCGAGGCCTGCAAGGGCGGCCCGGCGGCCCACAGCAACTTCGACTACGCCGGCCCCATGACCGAGAGCGTGCTTCTCGCCAACGTCGCCCTGCGCGCCGGCAGCAAACTCCAGTGGGACACCGCAAACCTGCGCGTCACCAACAACAAGGCCGCCAACCAGTATGTGCGCCACCATTACCGGAACGGCTGGAGGTTGTAGGCAGGATCTTTAAACGCGGAGCACAAAGGCGCAGAGATTTCACATAAAAAACCCCTCCGCAAAACTCTGCCCCTCCGCGCCCTCTGCGTTTAGCAATAAACCCTGCTCGAAGGCAGTCGGTGGATGACGGTAGAGGCCGCTTGTCTCGCGCAATTACAATTGAAGATTTAGTGGGTCGTTTCCCTTTCCCGCCGGGTTAATCCAAGCACTTTTCCCCTTATGCCAGGTCCTTGGCGGTGAATGCCATCGACTTGGCGGCTGCTGCCAACGCACGGGCGGGCTTTGCCAACAAGTTGGCAAGCCTCGCCAACGGCTTGGCGAACGAATCCAACTCCTTGGCAAGAGGCGCCAACAAGTTGGCGCTTGATGCCGAACGGTTGGCGAAGGAGGCCAAATAGACGGATTTTTCCCTGTTTTTTGGGGCTCAAAAAAAGTGGAAAATTTTTTGAAATTTTTGGAGGTGAATTCAATAATATAGATGTTATTAAAATAACTCAATTGATAAATGACCTAGAGGTCCTGGCCGCCGGCTGGGAAAAACATGCGCCCAACCACACCTTCAGCGGATATTCGCTGGAACAATTGCGGGCGCTAATTCTGGCGTTAAAGGAACTGTTGGCGGCAATGGATGCCTTGAAACTGGAATATCGGGGCAAGATTGCCTCCCGCCAATCCATGGCTTCCGAGCTGCGGGATATACGCCTGCGGATCGTCAACTGCATCCGTGGACACGAGGATTTTGGGGAAGACTCGGAATTCTATCGTTTCCTTGGGTTCAAGACGAAATCCGAACGCCGGAGCGGCTTGACGCGCAAAATCAAGGTGGCCCCGGACAACTACGACGCCGCGGCCTGAGCCGAGCCACAGAGGGCTTCCCGCAGTTCCCGCGCCCTTTGGGGAGCGGGGCCGGGACTGCGGGCACCCACGTCGCCCTCGGTTTGCGGCTCGGTCTTGAGCACGATGCAGATGGGACCCTCGTCGTGCATGATTTCCTGCTCGTAACGCCACGACTGGGCGTCGTCGAATTCATAGACCTCCTCAAAGCCCGCGGCACGGGCGAGGTCGGCGTAATGGACGGGCTGGTTGCCGGCGCGCTTGGCGGCGGCGCCAAGGGTGGCTTGGTTGCCAGTAACCTCGTAGACGCCATTGTCGATAATGATAAGGGTAAAATTCTTCGGCGCATGCGCGGTGATGGTGACGAGGCAGCCGAGGTTCATCAGCATACAACCGTCGCCATTGACGACGATGACGCGTTGTTCGGGTTGCGCCAGAGCCATACCGAGGCCCAAGGGCGGGCCTTGCCCCATGCTGGAAGGCATGTAAACGAGATCCTTGGGGTGTCGCTCGAGCTTTTGCCAGTCGCGGGCTGCGCCCATGGTGGTGATGACCACGGCATCGCGGCGCTGGCTGTGGATGACGTCAAGGGCGTCCGGCAAGGTCATGGCGTTCATGGGGCGAGTTGCTCGTGAATGTGCAGGGTGCGGGCCACGGCCTCGGCCAAGGTGCGGCCCAAGGCGACGGCACCGGTGCGATGTTGGTCCCACGGCGGGACGTGATCTTTCAGGATGACATAGTGGGTGGTGTCGGCAAAAGCTTCGCGGGCCACTTCGCCCAAGTCAATGGTGCCGGGCGCGCCGCTGCGGGCCGTCTCGGCCACCTTGAGATCGGGCCAGCGGGTGCGATCGCCATATAGGCGATCGTTGAATTCGTGGACGTGAACCACGGCGCCGATCTCCGGGAAACTCTCGTACAGGTGCCAATGCATGAGCGACTCGGAGGAAGGCAGGCGGGTGCCATGATATTGGGCGGTATAGCTGGTGTCGGTCTTCTCATACCCGGTGATGTGGACGAAATCGGCCGGGCCTAGGCCGAGCTTGGTGCGAAGTTGGGTGCCGGTGATCAGGAAGCCACCCTCGGGATGCCGTTGGCTAACATTGCCGTTGCTGCCGATGAATTGCCGGCTGTCATAGGTGGCCAACAGTTCCTGCTCGGCCACGGCATCACAAGCCTGACTGAGGGCGGCGACATTGGGCGCGAGGGTGTCGGACAATTGATGGTAGTCGAACTGGATAAAGTCCGTCAGTTGGCGCTCTGAGGTGGGGCGATCCATGGTCAGGCAGCGCCCTCGGCCATGAGGGCAATCCCGGGGATTTGTTTTTCCTGACAGGCGCGGTAATGGCTGGCGAGCAGGGGTTTCTTGTCCGGGCCATCGATAAAGACGGTATCCAGACCCCAAGCCTCCACGACGGGCTCGGTGAATTTCAAACACGTGTCGCCGGGCAGGGAGGAGGCATTGAGATAACTGCGATAGCCGATGAGACTAAAGACGGGCACCTGATAATCATGGGCGACATTGCGAAGAGCATCTCCGGATTCAAACAAACCGGTGCACTGGATGCAGACCATGGGCCGGGCACCTCCCAGGTACAGCCCCGCCGCCAGCGCCCAAGCCTCGCCCTCGCGGCAAACCTGCACTAACTGGAGCCCCTCCGCCGCCCGCAACGCTTCATCCCATTGGCCCAAGGTCGTGTCCGGAATCCAAACGACATGGGTCAGCCCCAAGCCGTTAAAAGTCTGCACGATTTCTTCGCTGGTGAACATCTTGTGCGGGCAGATTGCCATCGACCCCGCCGTTTGGGCAATGCTCCGGCGAACGTTGGACAATGTAGCGACTGCATTAGGCCCATATTGGAGGGATGAAGCTGGCCGTTTTTACGCGCCGATGATCTAGCAATAATTGGCCAATATTGCTATGATTTAATCCTTTTCATGGGATTTTATGGGTGGTATACGATGGCATAATCTAATGGAATCAGTGAGTCCAACTGGAAGCTCGTCGGGCTTTTATGAAATGCCACCGCCATTGGAGCCGCCGGTGGAAAATACGAATCCGCTGGAGACGGAGGTGACGCCACCGATTGCTCCACCGCCCTCGAATGACCCAGGGCAAGTGCTGGATGTGCTGGTGTAAGGTTGCGTCAGGGAGAAAGCTGGCATTGGCAGGAGGCGGGGAGTGGTCTAATTTGGGGGCGTGGGCAAGACCGTGAGCATCAAGAGCAGTTGGGCGGCCGTGCGCGACCATACGCGGCACTTTTCTGATTTCACATTCGTGTATCCGGTGATCTCACGGCGCTCGGGTGGGTTGTCCATTGGGGTGAACGTGAACCCGGATAAGGTTTGCAATTTCGACTGTGTCTATTGCGAGGTGGATCGGCGCGAGCCGGGGGCGGTATCACGGGTGGACTTGAACCAGTTGCGCGATGAATTGGCGGCGATGATTGGTTTTGCGCAGGACGGTGGGTTGGCGAAGGAGCCGAGGTTTGACGAGGTGCCATGGCTGACGCGGGAGGTGCGCGACATCGCGTTCAGCGGAGACGGAGAGCCGACGATGATCCGGAATTTCGACAAGGTGGTAGAGGTGGTGGCCGAGGTGAAAGCAGAGGCGGGGTTGAAAGACACGAAGATTGTGCTGATCACGGATGCCGCGGGTCTGGACAAGGTCAGCGTGCGGCGCGGGTTGGAGTTGATGGATGCCCACAACGGCGAGGTCTGGGGGAAATTGGATGCCGGGACGGAGGAATATTTCAAGGCGGTGAACCGAACGACAGTGAAGTTTCAGCGGGTGCTGGACAACCTGTGCGCGGTCTCGCAGGACCGGAAGATCCTGATCCAGAGCCTGTTTTTAAAGATGCACGGGGAACGCATGAGCGCCGAGGAACTGTGGCGGTATTGTTCGCGGCTGAACGACATCACGGACGCGGGCGGGGAAATCCGAGAGGTTCAGGCCTACACGGTCGCACGGCCCACGCCGGAGAAATTTGCCACCAAGCTGACACGGGAGGAATTGGAGGCCATTGCCGGGGAAATTCACGCGCGCACGGCGCTGCCGGTGTCAACGTATGACTGAGACGCAACAACTGGGTTGGCCGGGCCGGGTGTCAGCGCTGGCGCTGGTATTTCTGGGAGGGTTCACGGTGATGGTGCTGGAGGTTTATGGGGCGTACCTGATGCGTCCGCACTTCGGAAGTTCGCAGGAAGTCTGGCTGGCGATGATTGGCATGGTGATGGTGGCGTTGTCGGCGGGCTATTACTTGGGCGGACGCCTGGCGGACCGGTTTCAGCGGGCCTCCTTCCTGACCTGGCTGCTGTACCCGGCGGGGGTTTTCATTTTTTTCACGGAACAAATCGCGGCGCCGGTGCTGGGGTTGGAATGGATGGCCACGGCCAACGTGGTGTTGGCCAGCACGCTGGTGAGTACGGCGGTTTTCCTGCCACCCTGCTTCGTGCTGGGGATGCTGGCGCCGTACATGATCCGGCTATGCGCGCGGCATCTGGATCATGTGGGCGCGGTGGCGGGGCGGGTGTACGCGGCCAGTACGATGGGCAGCATTGCGGGGGTGTTTGTGCCTGTGCTGCTGATACCCCAGACGGGCAACACGAACGTACCGCGGCTGAGCATTGAACAGATTTTTCATCTCGCGGGCGGTTTGACGATCGGGCTGGGAGTGTTATGTTGGGTCATGGATCGCTGGATGGAGGCGGACGAAGCATGAGGATTCTTTTGACGTTGTTGATCCTGGCGGGAACCGCCCTGGAGGCGCGGGGCAAGCTGCTGTTCTCGCGGCATTCGCGGTACAACCACATCACGGTGGAGGACCGGGGCAACTACCGCGTACTTTCGTTCAATGGTTCGCAGGAATCTCGGGTATCACGCTTCAACGGGATGCTGGGGCATTTTGAGTACACGGAATACCTGCAGCTGCCTTTGCTCTGGACGCCCAAGGCCAAACGGGTGCTGATGATTGGCCTGGGGGGAGGCAGCATCCAGAAGGCGTACAACCATTATTTCCCCGACGTGGTGGTGGATGCGGTGGAACTGGATCCCATGGTGGTGGGGGTCGCCAAGCAGTTCTTTGGCATCCAGGAATCGAACCGGCTCAAGATTCACCAGAGCGACGGGCGGGTGTTCCTGAAAAACGCAAAGGAAAAATACGACGTTATTCTGCTGGATGCATACACGTCCAGCCGGACGGGCTCCTTCATTCCCTATCACCTGGCCACGAAGGAGTTTTTTGTGCTGGCGGCACAAAGACTGACAGAGGACGGCGTGCTGGCGTACAACGTCATCGGCACGACGGACGGCTGGCGGGCGGACAATGTGGGATCCATCCACCGAACGCTCAAAGAGGTGTTCCCGCATGTTTATTATTTCCCCACGCGGGAGACGCGGAACATCATCTTTGTGGCCCCGCGGGAAAAAGGGGCGCTGACTACCGAATCGTTGCAGGTGAAATACGGAGCGTTTTTAAAACGCTGGCCAAAGGCATCGCCCAACTTTCTCAAGCGCCTACAGGTTATCCAGAACAAGGCGCCGAGATCGGCCGTGCGTTCGCCGGTGTTGCTGGACAATTTCCAACCGGCAAGCGGACTACTGGGGTCACGCTGGAAGTAACCGCAGGGCGGCGGCATAGGCCCCATCCACCCCGTCCTTCCACGGCCGCAAAGCGCGCTCGGCCACAAGTTCAAAACCAGGGTTCTTTTTCAGGAATGCCTGCACGGCCTGCTCGTTCTCCTCGGGCTCCAAGCTGCAGGTGCTGTAAACCAGCAGGCCATCGGGCTTGAGGTTGCGAACGGATTTCTTGAGGATATCCCGCTGAAGGTTTCGAGTGGCCCGCAGGTCGCGCGGCTCCAGACGCCAGCGCAGGTCAACCCGACGCCGCATGACCCCGGTGTTGGAACAGGGGACATCCAATAGCACGCGATCAAATTTCTCCCGAATGTCAGAGCCCGCGGGTAAAATCTCAACGCAGCTTGCGCCGAGGCGATCACAGTTTTCACGCAAACACTCAAGACGATCCTCACGAATGTCAGCGGCAACAATCCGCCCCTGGTTCTGAATCTGCGCGGCGATGGCTGTGGCCTTGCCACCGGGTGCAGCGCATGAGTCCAAAATGGATTCCCCGGGCTGCGGGTCAAGCATCTGGACGGCGAGCAGCGTACTGGGATCCTGAATGTAAAAGGCGCCAGCGGCAAAGCCCGGCAACTCGGCGGGCACGCCCCCGGCACGCAGAACGGGGCAGGGCGCCCAGTCCAATTCCACGGCCTCGCCCGCGGGTGTGGAGGGTACGGGCCGGAGCATGTTCAAGCGCAGGTATGTCTCCGCGGGACGATTGTTCCATTCCATCAGTGCCGCGGCGTTGTCCCAACCCCATTGATCCTGCCAACGGCGCACGAGCCAGTCGGGATGCGAGTAGGCGATGGCGGGCTGGGTCTCGCACAGGGCTTGGAGTGAGGCCCGCAGGGTGTCGGCTTCACGGAGACTTTGCCGCAGAGCCGCGTTGATGAAGCCGGTGGCACGGCCCAAGTCGCACCGGCGGGCCAAGGCCACGGCTTCATTCACCGCGGCATGGCTGGGGATGCGGTCCAGCCAGAAGATCTGGTAAAGACCGAGCCGGAGGAGGATTTGCACTAGGGCCGCCTGTCGCCGGCCTCCCGTGCGCTGTTCAATCAGCCAGTCCAGCGCGGCCCGCTGGCGGATGACTCCGTAAACCAATTCCTGACAAAGGCCACGATCCGGACCACTCAACGCCGGCAATGCGCCGGACAGAAGGGTCTCGGCATGCGCCTCCCCCTGTTCCCAGCGTCGCAGGACGCGCAGGGCGATTTCTCTTGGTGTTTGAGCGGCCATCGCGTTACCCTTCCCGAACGCACCACCTGTGACGAGACTTTTGCAGTGCAGACGCATCGTTTTTTCAAATGAAAGAAGAGTTCGACAAGCTGGCCAATTCGGGAAAAATTAAACACGGCGACGTAGACACACTGGTGACCATGGCCACGGAAGGGTTTTGCCGCCACCGCAGTTGGGGCGTGGGGCGCATCACCACGGTGGACACGGTTCTGGGCAAGTTGACGATTGACTTCGCGGGAAAGCCGGGCCACGCGATTGACCTCGGGTTCGCGGTAAAAATTCTGGAGCCGATCTCCAAGGAAAACATCGAGGCTCGCAAGCTCACGGACATGTCAGGCCTAAAGGGTATGGCGGCAATGGATCACTTGGGCGTGATCAAGTTGATTATCGACAGTTACGGCGACGCCGCCACCACCGACAAGGTGCAGGAGGTGCTGGTTCCGGACGTGATCGAGGAGGATTACAAAAAGTGGTGGGAAACGGCCCGCCGCGAGATGAAAAAGGATGGCCATTTCACCATCCCCACCAAGAAAGGCCACCCCATCACGTATCAAGTGGAGGAAACGCCGTTCCAGCAAAGGGTGCTGGAGGACTTCGTCGGCGCCAAGGGCCTGAAGCAGCGTGTGATCGTGGTAACGGAAATCTCCAAGGGCGCGGCGGATTTGGATGACGCCGTGTCGGTGGGCACAGAAGTAATCACGCTTTTAAACAATGAGATCAAGAGCCATGCGCGCACGCAGACCAGTCTGGCGCTGGAGGCGGTTTTTGCCCGTGACGACGTGCGCACGGCCACCGGAGCACCCGCCATTGAGGGCGAGCCCACCGAGGCGGGCATCTGGGAAAACAAGATCGCGCTGGACGAATTGCTCGGCGGCATGCCCGTGGCCAAGCAGCGCCGTGTGTTGCAGAGCTACCAGGCCCACAAGGAAAGCTGGGTGCCCGACCTGCTCAGCATTCTCAATCAGGTGCCGGCGCGACTGTGCGGCGAAATCGTGCAGGTGATGGCCGCGGCCAACAAGATGGACGAGCTGAAGATGATCCTCGCCCGCCTGATCAATCAACACACGGCCGGCAGCGAGCTGCTGCTCTGGCTGGCCAAGAACCGTACGGACACTTTTGCCGACGTCCTCGGCCCGGAGGCCTTCCGCGCCATGATCACCGCCATAGAGCACGAGGGCGAGAAGAAGACAAACAAGCTGCGCGACTTCATTGTCGACGACCCGGAACTGGTGGACCAGCTCACGCAGTCGGCGGACATTGACGTGGTCAAGGACATCACCCGCGCCGTGCAGCTCTCGCCCAGCTTTGAAGGCATGGACAAGCGCTCAGTACTCGGCAAGCTGGTCAAAAGTCATCCCACCGTCCAGTCCTTCATCACCGGCAGCGACTCGGGTAGCCGCGAGAAGGACAGTTCTCTCGTCGTCTCCTGGGCCAGCCTCGAGCGCCGCAAAGAGGAATACGAGGAACTGGTCCAGAAAAGGATTCCCGCCAACTCCAAGGAAATTGCCGTGGCCCGCGAGTACGGCGACCTGCGCGAGAATCACGAATACAAGGCCGCCAAGGAAATGCAAAAGGTTTTAATGAGCCGCAAGGGCGAACTGGAAATGGATCTCGAACGCGCACGCGGCACGGATTTCTCAAACGTGAACACCGGACAGGTCAGCATCGGCACGCGCGTGACCGTCACCAACTTGGGCAATGGCAGCCGCGAGGAATTTATCCTGCTCGGTGCTTGGGACAGCGATCCGGACCGGAACATCCTCAGCTACCTCACCCCCATGGGACAAGCTCTGCTGAACCACAAGCCCGGCGAGGAAGTGGCCATGGAAGGCGATGATCGGCGGTTCCGCATCGAGTCCATCGCCGCCCATAACCCCGGTAGCGCGGCCGCCACGCCGGAACCCGCCGCCGTGTCCAGCAGCGAAGCCGCGGAGCCCTCCGTTTAAAACACCGTGCGCACGGTCAAGGTATCGCTGGGAGACCGCGCCTACCCGATCCGCATCGGCACCGGCCTGTTGCAACAGCTTGGCCCCCAGTGCGCCCGCCTGCGCCTTGACCGGCGCTGCGCCGTGGTCACGGACGACCGGGTGGCGAAAAAATATCTCCAGCCAGCCATCACCTCCCTGCGTTCCGCTGGTTTTGATCCCGTCACCCTCACCCAAGCGGCCGGCGAAAAGGCCAAAAATTTAAGGAACATCCAGGCCAGCTACCACCAGTTGGCGACCCATCGCCTTGAGCGAAACTCTTTCGTGGTCGCCTTGGGCGGCGGGGTGGTGGGTGACCTGGCCGGATTTCTGGCCGCCACCTACCTACGCGGCATTCCCTTTGTGCAGGTGCCTACCACCCTGCTGGCGCAGGTCGACAGCTCCGTGGGCGGCAAGGTTGGCGTGAATCTGCCCTCCGGCAAAAATCTCGTGGGCTCCTTCCACCAACCCAAGCTGGTGCTTTGCGACCTGGACACGTTGTGCACACTGCCGCCCCGCGAATTCCGCGCCGGCCTCGCCGAAATCATCAAGTACGGCATCATTCGCGACGCGCGCCTCTTTGCCCGACTCGAGCGCGATCTGCCACAGCTCCTGAAACAAGAGTCCGCCACCCTCGCCTCTGTCATCGCACGGTGTTGCGCCATCAAAGCCGAGGTCGTGGCCGCCGACGAACGCGAGGATGGGCTGCGCGCCATTTTAAATTTTGGCCACACCATCGGCCATGCTCTGGAGGCCATCTCCCGCTACGGAAAATTTCTCCACGGCGAAGCCATCAGCATCGGCCAGGTGGCTGCCGCGAAAATCTCCACTGCCCAAGCCGGCTTTACCGAGCCAGAAACATTCCGGATTCAAAGACTGTTTGAACGAGCGGGCCTGCCCACGAGCATCCGGCTGAACGCCAGCCAAACCGCTAGGCTGCTGACCGCCATGCGACTGGACAAGAAGGTCAGCTCTGGGAAAATCAAGTTTGTCCTCGCCACGAAAATAGGCGTGGTCAAGTGTGGCCAGACGGTTTCCACCAGCAGAATCAAGTGGGCGCTCCAGCCCCAACCCCAAGCTCCCCGTGGCCGTTAGCGAAACCATTGTCCGCGAGTACTTCGAGTTGCATGGCCTCTTCGTGCGCCAACAGCGCAAGCACATAGCGCCCCGCCGCGAAGATGATGAGATTGATTTTTATGTTCACAACCCCAACGGCCCGCCCGAAGGTTCCGCGCTTCCCTTTGTTCTTGGCTCCAGAGACCTAGGCAACGTCACCCGCGCGGTCATTGTGGTGAAGGCGTGGCACACCGAGGTGTTCAGCCAGGCTGTGCTCGCCAACGCTCCGGAGATATTCCGGTTTGCCAGCCCCGAGACCTTCAAGCGTGCTACGGATGCCTTCGGCAGCCCCGGGCCACTGGCCAAGCTCCTGGTCATCCCCGCCCTGCCCACTGCCGGCGAAGCCCGCCAGCAAAGCATCGAGCTGCTCCGCGCCAAGGGTATCGATGGCATCATTGAGTTCCGCACGATGTTGTCCGATCTCATCAATCACATCGAGATCAACCGCAACTATCAAAAGAGCGACCTCCTTCAGGTCATCCGCATCCTGAAAAATTACAACCTCTTCGCATCGCCGCAAATGGAACTGTTTGACTTGCCCTCCGGCGGCCGACGATCCAAAAACTGACCTCATGCTCCTCGTCATCGACAATTACGACTCCTTCACGTTCAACCTCGTGCAATATCTCGGCGAGGAAAACGTGAATATGCAGGTGCATCGCAACGACGAGGTGACCCTTGAACAGGTGGAGGCCCTGCAACCCCAACGTATCCTGATCTCACCCGGCCCCTGCACACCCCGCGAAGCCGGGCTCTCCAATGATATCATCAAAGCCTTCGGCCCTCGAGTCCCCCTGATGGGCGTCTGCCTCGGCCATCAGTGCATCGCGCACAGTTTCGGCGCGGAGGTGGTGGTGAACGATGTCATGATGCACGGCAAGACTTCACCCATCACCCACAATGGGGAGGATTTGTTCGACGGACTTCCGAACCCATTCACCGCCACGCGTTACCACTCGCTCGTCGTCAAGCGGGGCACCGTGCCCAACTGTCTGGAAATCACCTCCGAGACCGAAGCGGGTGAGATCATGGGATTGCGGCACCGCGAGCATCCCATCTGGGGCGTCCAGTTTCACCCCGAAAGCATCCTCACCGACAACGGCCGGGACATCCTCCGCAATTTCCTGAAGCTGGGAGGCTGACTACTGCCGCGCCTGCGCGATGATCTCACTGATCTTCACGGGCTTGCCCTCGCGGCGCTTGCTCTCGTCGGCGGCTTCCATGAAGGCAAACATCTCGATGGTCTCAGCCGGGTCCACCGGCACTTTGCCGGTCTGGAACATCTTCACCGCCTCGACCACCAGCGGCGCGTAGCCGTCGTAGCCGCCAACCTCGGACTCACCCTTCGTGCCCTTCGCAAAGCCACCGTAGCCCTTGCCCTCGCGGAAGATCCCCACGCGGCCGCCCTTCCACTTGCCGATCACCTCGATCTTGCCGTCCGCCGTCGTCCGCCGCTCGACGGTCTCGCAGCCGGTGCCCATCACCGTGAAGAGCGACTCGCACCCGTGCACGCCGTACCAGAACAGGTCCGGGTGGTGCACCTCCAGCGAGCACGGGCTGTGCACCTCCGCGCGCATCACCTTGCCGATCGCGCCGTTGCGGGCGGCCTGCGATTTCTTGCCGTAGCGCAGCGACGACGAGCTGAACACGGGCACGCCCTTCTTCTTGGCGTAGTCAAAAATGAAAATGGCATCCGCCAGCGAGCCGGCCATCGGCTTGTCAATGTACAGCGGCAGGCCCGCGTCGAGCACCGGGATGGCCTGGCGCACCTTGGGCCGGCCGTCGACACTCTCCAGCATCACGGCGTCGACGTTTTTACACAGCTCCGCAATCGTCGGGTAAAGCTTCACGCCGTACTGCTTGGTCAGTGTCTCGGTGAACTTGTCCAGCCGGTTGGCGCTGGAGGGCACGTCGAGGCTGCCGCCGCGGAAGGCCGCCACCACCTTGGCGTTGGCCAGCGGGCCGGTGGCCATGGGGTCGTTGATAATCTTGGTAAAGGCAACGACATGTGAAGTATCCAGTCCAACGAGGCCAATTCGGATTTCCTTGGCCGTGGCCAAAGGCACAAGAAAACAAAGAAGGAAAATCGAGGCGATGCGTTTCATGGCGGTGGATTCCGCCGTAAAGGCTGACGCACAGCCCTTGCCTTGGCAAGCCTACGCTTGGGTGGTGACTTCCGCCCAATCGATTCCGTGGCGGCGCGCGTACTCCGACAGCACCTTTTCGTTCTCGATCAAAACTGTTCGCGTCACCGACGACTCATCCGCGTAGCCCACGTCCGGCGTAGTATCCGGTATCAGGTGCAACTGCTTGTGCGCATACGCGAGCGTAAAACAAGCCTCCGCAATCGTGAAATAGGGAAGATCCCCGTCCGCGTTCTCCGCATAATCCTCCACCACGTCTGCCAGAAATTCCAGTTGATCCACCAAGTGAGGAAACTTGGGCGCATGAATCTCCGCAAACTCCAACTTCAACTGCGGCAGCTTCGCGTGAATGCCTTGGAGAATCTTTGGCGTCACGCGCGCCGCGTTGTGGTGCACAAATTCCGCGATGTCGGACATGCCGCCAGTTTAACCATCCATCGCCCGGAGGCAAGCCCGCGCGCTCACACGACCTCCAGCTCCATCTCCGGAAGCGAGTCGATGAACATCCGCCCGTACCGCTTGGTCAACACGCGGTTGTCCAGCACGGCGATGATGCCGCTGTCGTCCGCCGTGCGGATCAGCCGGCCCACACCCTGCCGAAACTTCAGCACCGCCATCGGCAGGTTGAACTCCATGAACGCATTGCCGCCCTTCGCCTCGATGGCCTCCACGCACGCCTCGATCAGCGGATGATCCGGCACCGCGAACGGCAGCCGCGTGATGACCACGTTGGACAACGCCTCCCCCGGCACGTCCACCCCCTGCCAGAAACTGTCCAGCCCGAAGAGCACCGAGTCCGTGTCCTCCTTGAACTGCTCCAGCATCGTCGCTCGTGGCGTGCCCGTGCCCTGCACGATACAGGCGATGCCCAGCTCCGCGAACAACGGCTCCAGCTCCGCCGCCACCTCCTTCATCAGCTTGCTGTTGGTGAACAGGACGAACGCCTTCCCGTGCGTCTTTTTCACGAAATGCCCGACCCACTCCACCAGCGCCTCCGCGTACGCCTCGTCGCGCGGGTCGGGCATGCGGCCGGCCACGTATAATTTAACCTGTTTTTGATAATTAAACGGCGACCCCATCTGCGCCCGGCGCGCGTTCTCCGCGCCCACGCCGCGCACGAAAAAATCCAGTCCCGGGCATTTCCCCGGCGGCGCCTGGTCGCGCTCGGGATCCTTGATCGCCAGCGTCGCGCTCGTGCAGACCGCCGATGTGCCCGCGTAGAACACCCGCCCGCGAAGGTACTCCGCAATGTCGATTGGCGCGGCGTTCAGCGACAGCCCTTGCCGCATGCGCCCCGTGCGCTCCACCCAGTACACGTGGTCCTCCGCGCATTGGCTCAGGAAAATGCTCACCGCGTCGCGCAGCTCGGCCAGCCGCCGGTTACACTCGATCAGTTCCGCCGCCGTCTCCTCGTCCTCCGCCGCCTCGATCATCCCGCCCACCGCCTCCCGCACGCGCTGCAGCGGCAGCGAGACCGTGTCCTCCACCAGGTCCGCCTGCCGGATGCGCAGCTCCCGCCAGTCGCGCTGCCGGCGCGGTCCCTTCTCGTGCAGCCCGTCGCACGCCTTCTCCACCTCGCCGAACAACTTGTCCGCCTCCTCCAGCGTCTCCGCCACGCCCTTCACCACCGCGCCCTCGCGCAGCGTCGCCAGCAGTCCCTTCTCCGTGCGCGGGTTCCACAGCCGGTGCAGGTTGAACCGCATCGCGCCGCTCGACACGCTCACGCCGATGTGCCGCGACGCCACCGGCTGCAGGTGCTGCGCCTCGTCGAAGATCACGAAGTCATTTTTAAACAGCAACCCCTCGCCCGCGTCCTCCTCCTCGTCGTCGTCATTCGCCAGCACGCCCAGCGACGCGAAGAACAGCGAGTGGTTCAACACCAGCACGTCCGCGCTGAGGAAACGCCGCCGCGCCTGCTGGAAGAAGCACTCCCCGTGCGACCGCGCCGCGTCCGAGCCGTGCCCGCAGAGTTTCGGCGAACACAGCCCGCGCTCCGAGCACACCGCCTCCCACACCTTCGCGTCAGGCTCCACGTCGAAATCCGAGAGGCTGCCGTCCTCCGTCGTGCGGCTCCACTCGTACACCCGCTTCAGCTCCGCCACCTCCGGCGTGGTGAACAGCCCCTCTGCCCGTGCCAGCGCCCGCTGCAGCCGCCGCGTGCACAGGTAGTTCGCGCGCCCCTTCAGCATCGTGAACGAGAATTCCACCGGCAGGATCGCCTGCAGCATCGGCAGGTCCTTCTCCGCCAGTTGCTCCTGCAGGTTGATCGTGTGCGTGGACACCACCGCCTTCCGCCCGTTCGCGCGCCCGAAAAGAATAGCCGGGATTAAATACGCGAGGCTCTTGCCCACGCCCGTGCCCGCCTCCACCACCAGGTTTTCCCCTGCCTCCAGCGCGCGCGCCACCGCCACCGCCATCTTCTGCTGCGGCACGCGGTGCTCGAAATTCTTCGCCTTGGAAAGCAGCCCGCCCGGCCCGAAGATCGCCTCCACCTGCGCCGCCAGTGCCGAATGCGACTGCGAGGGCTGGCTGTCAGCTTGCAGGATCATGGGAAATGTCCAAGGCCCAAAGACCAAGCACCAAGGAATCTCCAATAACCAATGAATGCAACGACTCCCTTTTTGGGATTTGGGAATTCCTTGGTCATTGGTCCTTTTCAACCACTTCCATCTCCGTCCGGCACTTCACAATGTGCCCCGCCTCCAGCACACCGCGCCAAGTCGTGTTGGGGTAGATGGTGCAATCACGGCCGATGATGCTGCCGGGGTTGAGGACACTGTTGCAGCCAATTTCGCTGGCGTCGCCAATGAGCGCGCCGAACTTGCGCAGCCCCGTGTCCACCCCCTCCACGCGCACGTTGCCGGGCGTGACCTTCACGTTGGAAAGCACCACCCCCGCCCCGAGATGCGCGCGATGGCCGAGGATTGAGTCGCCCACGTAATTGAAATGCGGCACCTCGCAGCCATTAAACAGCAGGCAATTCTTCAGCTCGCAGGCATTGCCCACCATGCAGTCGTCACCGACGATCACGTTCGCGCGAATGTAAGCATTGTGGCGAACCGTGCAGTTCGCGCCAATGATCGCCGGCCCCGAGATCATCGCCCCCGGCTCCACCACCGTCCCCTCGCCAATGAAAACCCGTTCGCCAACGGTCGCCTGCGGCGAGACCTCCCCGTGAATGGCGGGCTCAGGATTCGCCTCCAGATAACGGGCGATTTTCGGCAGCGCCTCCCAAGCCGGCCCGCACCCATCAAAAACCGCGCCATGCGTCGTCTGCTCCAGGTCAAAAAGTTCCACCGCGCCGAACATGCCGCCAACCTAGGCAAAAGCCCCGCCGGGAAAAACTATTTTTTGTCCGCTACCGCCTCGCTCAGGCGGGACTTGAAGGCTTCGATCCCCTCGTCGAGGGCGGCCATCATCTCGAGGATCTCGACGGCGGGATGCTTCTTTTTAAAGGCGGCGAGGTTGGGGGCGGCGGTGTCCTCGTCCATCTTGTTGGCGGCGATGAGGCGGGGCTTGGCGAGCAGGGCGGGGTCGTACTGCTCCAGTTCGCCGAGGATTTTTTCGTAGTCCTCGGCGGGGTCGCGGTTGTCGGTGCCGGCCATGTCGAGGATGATGACGAGCATGGCGCAGCGACGTATGTGCCGGAGGAAGGCGTGGCCGAGGCCGACGTTGGCGTGGGCTCCCTCGATGAGGCCGGGGATGTCGCAGACGGTCAGGCGCGACCAGTCGGGAAACTCCACCACTCCAATCTGCGGATGCAGCGTGGTGAAGGGGTAGGGGGCGATCTTGGGTCGCGCGGAGCTGATGGCAGTGAGTAGGGTGCTCTTGCCGGCGTTGGGATAACCGACGAGGCCAACGTCAGCCATGATGCGCAGCTCGAACAGGTAGCGACCCTCCTCGCCGGGCTCGCCGGGCTGGGCGATGCGTGGGGTTTGGCGGACGGAGTTGGCGTAGTGTTTGTTGCCCTTGCCGCCGCGGCCGCCTTGACAAAGGGTGAACTGCTTGCCGTGCTCCGTGAGGTCGGCAACCAGCTCGGCCTCCTGCCCGATGGCCAGCGCGGCGGGCGAGGTTTCCGGTTCCGTCTCCAAGTCGATCGCCAACGCTTGGCCAGCACCGGCAGCGGTCTGCCATTCGCCCTTGGGTTCGAGCGCGGCGACCGTGGTTTCATCAGGCAACCGCCAGATAACGGTGCCGCAAGGGACCTTCACGACGAGGTCCTTGCCAGCGCGGCCGTGCTTGTCCTTGCCCTGGCCGTGTTCGCCCTTCTTCGCGATGAGGCGCGGCTGGTAGAACTGGGCGACGAGGTTGTTTAAATCGTGGCTGGCCTCGAGGATGACATGGCCGCCGCGGCCGCCGTCGCCGCCGCTGGGGCCGCCTTTGGGCACGAAGGCTTCCCGGCGAAAGGCAATGCAGCCGCGGCCGCCATCACCGGCGCGCACGTGGACTTTCACCTGGTCGACAAACATGGCGGCATTCTCCCTTGGGCAACAAAAAAGGCGAGGCGGAAAACCTCGCCGAAATTGGTCCTGCGCGCGGGCTAGTTCTGCACTGTCTCCACGGGCTCGATGTTCACGCGGCTGCGGCCCTTGGTACGGTCGAACTTCACTCGACCGGTTTCCAGCGCGAAGAGCGTCCAGTCGCGGCCCGTGCCCACGTGGGTGCCGGCCTTGTACTTGCTGCCGCGCTGGCGGATGAGGATGGTGCCGGCGTTGACGAGCTGGCCGTCGCCGCGCTTCACGCCGAGGCGCTTACTGTTGCTGTCGCGGCCGTTCTTGGATGATCCCTGTCCTTTTTTATGCGCCATGGTTTACTCCTTGCCCTCGGCAGGGGCGGCTTCTTCCTTCGCCTTAGCCTTTTTTGCGGCCTTAGGCTTGGCTGCCTTCGTGCCACTAGAAATCTCCTTCACCTTTACCACGGTGAGGTCCTGACGGTGGCCGACCTTGCGGCGATGCCCCTTGCGCCGCTTCATCTTGAAGGCCACGAGCTTCGGGCCGCGCTTGTGCTCCACCACGTCGGCCACCACGGTGGTGCCATCCACCAGCGGTGCGCCAACGGTCACCTGCCCGTCGTTGTTGACCAGCAACACACGGTCAAAGGTCACCGGCTTTCCCGCCTCCGTCTGAAGGCGTTCCACGGTCACCAACTCGCCCGCGCTTGCGCGGTATTGCTTTCCACCCGTCTCAAATACAGCGTACATCGATCTCTCCCGGGAAAAATGGGAACGGAGACTGAACCAGAAAGCGGGGGGGGTGTCAACCGGTCTTTTGGGGGAAATCACCTGTTCCGCCTAATTTCCCGGCCCCTCTTCCTGCAGGTAAGTTTTGCCCTTGTATAGCTTGGCCACCGGGATGAACAAGAGGGCTGCCAAAAACATCATTCCGGCGAAGAAATAGTAGTAATTTGCGCCCTGAAGCTTTGAGGTTTGAGTGGGGAATTGACTGCCGATCAGGTCGTCGTTCTTCAATTTGCTCCCGGACGGGACGGAAACAAACCGCCACTGAAATTTCAAGGGATCGCCATTGGGGTCATAGGTGTCGGAGCCGTTCAGCGTAATCGTTTCCCCCTGTAGCGCGTTTTGGTCATCCCCGGCATCAACGATGGGTGCCAGATTTTTGCTGGTCGCCTTGATCACAACTGTGTCCGTGGCGGTAGCGGGTGGGGACAGGTGGGCATCGCCGGATGAGGGGTCGAGTTCATACCGGGGCTGATCGCCCACCATCACGGTAAAGCGCAACTCATACTCGCCCTCCTCGTCAGGCGTAAAATACGGATTGCGTGTGTCGGCCTTGTGCAACGCGGCCGAACTCATGCTGCTTTGCTCCGGCACTTTCACGACTACCCAACGGTAGGCAAACGTGCCTCGATGATCACCTTTGCTGGCCGTTCCGTACAGGCGCACGCGCTGGCCCGCCGGCGCGGCGGCCGTGTTGCCAGCGTCCGCAGTTGGGGGCTTTAGGGTAATGTCAGGCTTATCGGGTTCCTCCTTATCCATTTCCTCCCGCACGTTGATGGTGACTTTCGCGCTTTGCTCGGTTTGGCCATCCATCGCCATCAGTTCCAACTGATACTTCCCGGGAACATCCGGCTTGAACGAAGGCGGGTCATTCATGATGAAATGATTTACGCCAGCCGTAAACAGGTTGCCCATGGAGACAGACATCAGGAAAAATCCGAGGATCAACGATTTCATTTTCTTCGGCGCCTGCGTGTAGGAAAATTCTAGCGCGGTGATGGAAATGAACACTTCCGCCGCCGTGATGAAAACGTACGCCAAGATTTGCCAGATGATGTTGGGCAGCTCGCCACCGGCAATTTGAATCTCAATCCAAGCCGGGATGAGAAAAGAGGGCACGGCCACGAAAAACCCAATGCCAATCTTGCGCAACGGCGTAAGTTTAAAAAACCTGTCGATGGTGGGATAAATGAACGCGGTGAAAATGGGGATGAACACCATGATCATCACCGGGTTGATGGCCCCAATCTGCGAGGGCAGCCACTCGATACCCAACCAGTTGCGGTCCATGCGATCGGCCTGCAAAACCCAAGCCGAGCCGGTCTGATCGAACAACGCCCAGAACATCGCCACAAACAGATACACCACGCACAAGCGCCCAATGATCGCCAGCCCATCTCGGCTGAAAGCCTCCTTGAAAAACCCAACGCCGCCCGCGGGGATATGGACAAACTTGTTGCGGCCCATCCAGAACACAATTGTCGCCAGCAGCATCAGGCCGCCCGGCACCCCGAAGGCGACCTGCGGCCCGTATCGATCCAGCAACACCGGCGTCATGATCTGCGACGCAAAAGCGCCGAGGTTGATTGAGAAATAAAACCATCCAAAAATCTTCGTGAGCAAATGCCCGTTTGTCTTCCCAAATTGGTCCCCCACATGCGCTGACACGCACGGCTTGATGCCTCCCGCGCCGATGGCAATCAAGGTCAAGCCCACCGACAAGCCCAGTCGCGATTCATCCAGCGCCAGCGCCAGGTGCCCCAGGCAATACACGATCGAAAGGCTGATGATCGTCTTGTACTTGCCAAAAAATACGTCTGCCACGATTGCCCCCAAGAGTGGGGTGAAATAGACCGCGCTGTTAAAAAGGTGGAACCAAGTTTTGGCCTCCTCATCCCCCATCGGCTCCGGACCCTCCTTGCCCATCAGGTATTTCGTCATGAAAACGACGAGAATGGCCTTCATCCCATAGAACGAATAGCGCTCCGCCGCCTCGTTGCCGATGATGTACGGGATGCCGCCCGGCAGCTTCTCGCTTTTCACCGGCGCGGTCAGATACTTGGATTCTGCCATGTGCGCGGGATGTTGGCCAAGAGCCGCCGCTGAGGCGAGGGAAAACACGCCCAAAACCCGTTGGACAACAACCGTCGGATTTGTTAAACGAAGTCTGGCCCGCGCGCTGGACTAAACGACCACGCAACCAAAAGGAGATATGAGATCTGCAAATCCCGCATTGAATGACAGCACCTTTGAACAGTTCGATGCTGTCCGCACTGAAGACCGAATGACCCTGATGGGCACCGTCCACAAGACGGGTGCCATGCTGCTGCTACTGGTTTTGGCGGCCTCGATCACTTGGGGCATGGCGATGAAAGGAAATGCAGCGGCCGGCACACTGGCAATCGTGGGTGCCATTGGCGGCCTGATCATCGCCCTAATCACCTGCTTCAAGATGAGTTGGGCACCAGTGACCGCCCCCATTTACGCCGCGTTGGAAGGCCTTTTCCTCGGTGCCATCTCAGCAGTTTTCGAGAAGATGTTTCCGGGCATTGTCCTTCAGGCTGTGGGCCTGACATTCGGCACCCTGTTCGCCCTGCTGGCTGCTTACCGAAGCGGCTACATCAAGGCTACGGAGAATTTCAAGCTTGGTGTCGTTGCCGCCACCGGCGGTATTTTCCTCGTGTACCTCGTCACGTGGCTGCTTTCCATTTTTGGCGTCACCTCTGTTGCCCACTACATTCACGGCTCGGGAACATTCGGGATTTGCTTTAGCCTGTTCGTGGTGGTCATTGCCGCACTCAACCTCGTGCTCGATTTTGATTTCATTGAGAACGGCGCGGCGATGGGCGCGCCCAAGTACATGGAGTGGTATGGAGCCTTCGGCCTGATGGTCACCCTCATCTGGCTCTACATCGAGATTCTGCACCTGCTCGCCAAGCTGCGCGGGGGAGACTGAGTCTGCGGCCCGGACCATACAAGCGCGTTGTCTTTTGGATTGCGTTGGGTTATCACGGCCCATCGCAAACCACTAGACACGCAATGACTGCCTTCCGTTTTCTTTTTCTATTTACCATCACGGTCTCCGTCCTAGCGGCACCACGGGATCCCTTTAAACAACTCGATGATGTCTGGCCCACGCCGGATGAAATGCGGCGGGCGTCGGGGGCGCCCGGTCCGGGTTATTGGCAGCAGCAGGCGGATTACGTGATTGATGTGGAGCTGGACGAGGCGAAGAACCGCATCATCGGCAGCGAGACGATCACGTATCACAACAACTCCAAGGACACGCTCGAGTATCTTTGGATGCAGTTGGACCAAAACCTGTTTGATCCCAAATTGATGGCGCATCAGTCGCGCACTACCTCGGGGCTGCGTGACCAGTCTTTCCGGCAATTCGAAGGCCTGCTCAAGGCACAGCAGTTTGATGGCGGCTACAAGATCACCGCCGTGAAGGATGCCGCGGGCAAACCGCTCAAGCACGTGATCGTGCAGACGATGATGCGCATCATCCCGCCCAAGCCTTTGAAGCCCGGCGGAAAGATCACGTTTTCGGTCGACTGGAATTTCAACATCATCGACGCCACCAAGATGCGCGCGCGGATGGGCTACGAGTATTTTAAGGAGGACAAGAATCATCTGTACGCGCTGGCGCAATGGTTCCCGCGGATGTGCGCCTACACAGACGTGACCGGCTGGCAGAACAAGCAGTACCTCGGCACAGGCGAGTTTGCGCTGGAGTTTGGCGATTACACTGTCCGCATCACCGCGCCGGCCGATCATATCGTGGCGTCCACGGGCGAGTTGCAGAATCCCGAGGCGGTGCTGACCAAAGTGCAGCGCGAACGCCTTGCCAAGGCGCGCAATGCAAAGAAGCCGGTGTTCATCGTCACGCTCGATGAGGCGAAGGCCAACGAAAAGGAAAAGGCGAAAGGCAAGAAGACGTGGATTTACAAGGCGGACAACGTGCGCGATTTCGCGTGGTGCAGCTCGC
>CEVA01220278.1_pt1 | contig 22910 bp, 22 predicted proteins | sample 361521 | NCBI WGS metagenome assembly CEVA01 (sample SAMEA2622823, study PRJEB7988) | marine metagenome | isolation source: saline water (ENVO:00002010), including
AGTCAGTCGGGAAGCGTCGGACTTGAACACCATGAACAAAGCCATCAAGACACTTGTTAAAATTCTAGATCTAGAAGGAGTACCGTCGTGAAATCATTGAATCAGGTAACACTACTCGGGAACCTTGGGCGTGATGTCGAGGTCAGGAACGCAGGCACATCGAAGCTCGCAGTGTTCAGCCTCGCCACTACCAGACGCAAGAAAGATGAGGACGGCAACTGGGGTGAGGTCACGGACTGGCATAACTGTGAGGGGCCGTGGGATAAGGGAGCCGAGATACTCGGGGAGTACGCCAAGAAGGGACACCAACTTCTCGTGACCGGCAGCATCAGGACAGACGAGTGGGAGAAGGATGGCGTGAAGCAGCGTCGGGCAGTGATAGCTGTACAGGATTTTGTGCTGCAGCCTCGTGGAGCGACCACATCAACTCCCAGCCTACCGGAGAACGATGATGACCTCCCCTTCTAGATTAGAGTCGGATGTGTACGACTCGGTGACTCGTTCGATGGTCAATGTGAGGAACATGCTTCGGGGTGCTGAAGGGAGCCTGCAGGAGATCCCTGACTCCCTCATAGAGAACGGTGCAGCTAGAGGCATCCAGACCGTGATCCATCTCATCAATCGAGCCGACACGGGATGCGTCGAGGTTATGCGCTCACTCCACAATCAGTTCCCTTCGGGCGTCGGGACTGAGGAAGATGTCGGAGGCTGAGTATCAGATAGTTCTCCCGTGGGACGGTCTCGTTCCTGACAACCGTCGCTTCATGGGTGGTAGAGGACATATACTGACCAAGCGGTATCGGGCCGGTAAAGAACTCTGCCATACACTGGCGATGACACAGGTTCGGGACCGTCCGACGTACCCCGAGGGTCCGGTGTGGATGCGCTTGGATTTTCACATGCCGGATCTTAGGCGTCGGGACCCGAACAATCTCCTCAAGGGCATAGCCGATGCCCTAGAGGGGGTGGTCTACACGGATGACAAGCAGATCACAAAGCTGTCATGGGAGAATGTCGGGGTTGATCGGGAGCATCCTAGAGTCGAGATCAGCTATGGGAAACACGGAGATGACTAAAATCAATGGAGGGTTCGTACTGGTCGCTCGCAAACTGAAGGACTCGCCAGTGTGGGGGTGGTCGAGCGATATGCTGCGGTTGTGGATATGGATTCTATTGTCGGTAAATTGGCGGGACGATTACGAGCGTGACTTCGGGGGTGGGGTGGTGGTCAGGAAGGGTCAGATGATTAAATCCGTGCGAGCCATCGGGGAGCAGGCAGCAGGATTTGAGTCCAACAATCGGATCGTGACATGGAGCCCGGGTACTGTCGGGCGATGGCTGAAAAAATTTGAAGAGGCAGGTATGATCACCTGCGAAACCACTAGGCTTGGTACACTCATCACCGTCTGTAATGCCAGCTACCAAGCCTTTTCTAGCTATAAGACCTCGGAGCTTGCGACACCTGCGGTACAGTCGCGGGACAGCCAAGCGACAATAACAAAGCATATTCCACTAGAAGATTACAACATACGGGCAACGTGGGATGTGTACCTCGAAGAGCTAGGAAACCCCAAGGGCAAGACTCAGTACAAGCTGACCGATACACGCCGGAGGATTCTGAAGGCTCTGTGGTCGGAGCACTTGGCAGACTCGGACAATCCTCTGGACCTGTTCAGGGCAGTCTGTCGGAAAGTGAAGGCAAGCGAGTGGCATTCAAAGAGGAAGAGTTGGCTGTTGCCAGAATCATTCCTCCGCAATCCAGAGAGACGAGAGAGGTGGGTTATGGAAGCACAGGAGGCCAAGCCGACATCGGAGCACAACGTGGGCAGAGACTGGAGGCGTGACGGATGAGAGACCTCATGTCGGAGGAGTTTCTGGACAAGTTCCCAGAACGTCAGACCAGAGAGATTGAAGCAGTGCCTACACCACTCGGGATGCTCAACTCTGTGTGCTTGTCGGATGGTGGTGGTATTGGGTGGGCGATGGGTTGGACGATCATAGCAGCCGGAAATCCTGGGCACGGTAAATCGAACTTCGCACTCAACTGCTGTGCGAGTGCACTCAAGGCTGGCTGGCCTGTAGCGTATGTCACACTGGAGATGTCTAGCTATCAGTTAGCCACGAGAGCGTACAGCATCATCAGTGGTGTACCGATCTCAAAGATAGAGCGGGGGGGATTCGCTCAAGAGTCTTGGGATGGTGCTCGGACCAAGATTGCTGACCTGCCTGCGCTGTGGGTACCGAACGAGGTGTTGTCCAAGTGGGGTGATGTCGTGGAATTTGTTAAGAAGTGCTATGAGGAGGAGGGATGCCGCTACATCATCGTGGACTATCTCCAGCTTATCCAGCACGGTACAGAGGAAGCGATCCAGAAAGCTATGCAGGAGATTATCACTGAGCTTCGGGCGTGGGCTGTGAACAAGAAGGCCATCGTGCTCGCACTCAGCCAGTACAATCGGGTGACATCGGCTGCATACGATACCTCCCCGAAACCCCAATCATTATGGGGGGGAATGATATTAGAAGCATCAGCAGATCAGACAAACTGCCTGGATCACAGTCGATTCGTTAGAGACCAAAACACAGCAAAAACGTGGTTACTAGTAAATAAGAACCGTCACGGTCCTACTCGGGAGATCCCTATCGAATGGAATTACCGTACCCTGACGATGCGTGAGGCATTACCAGACGAGGAGTCACAATGGCCCTAGTCATAGAGGACACCGTGCGCCTGCTGATGGAGTTCGATCTGATGCCGATAGAGAAGTGTGTATCGGAGGATGATGCAGCAGACATTAGGAAGAGTATCCAGAACCTCATCATCAGGTTGGAAAACAGAGGACTACCACCTAATGATCCGCTAAGATATCACGAGACAGGCAGACGCCTAAGTGAGCGGGAACTGTCGATCAAGCTGGAGCAGATCATCCAAGGCTGGGCATCTTGGAGAAAATACAAGCCCAAAAGGAAAGGCAGATATGGCAAGTAAGCGAATCACCAGACGAGCACACAAGGCACTCGACACCCTAGAAGAGGAGAAGGTTATAGAGTTGTACATCAAAGAACGCACGGTGGCTAAGATGCTCTGGCGTGTGAAGGATAAGACGGGGGTAGATGTATCCTCGGGTCTATTCTATCAGTGGCTACACAAAACCGACGAGCGATGGCAGAATTGGCAGGACGCCAAGAGACTTATAGCCGATCTATTAGTCGAAGAGTCGTACAACATTGCCCACAACCATGATCCTGATGAGGTTCAGTCTGCTAGACTTCAGACGTCGGTGAACCAGTGGATCGCTGAGAGGTACAACAAAACAGCATACGGTCGTACTGAAGCCGGTGCGTCAGTCACTATGACATTTAGTGAAGACTTCATAGATGCGCTCAAGGCAAGTAGCGAACGCAGAAGAATAGCACCAGAAGAGGTGCCTGAAACGGACTACGAGATTCTGGATGAGCACGGATGACAGGCTGGCACTTGCGTTAGCCAAGGCAGTAGAATCATACAAGGTATCCAAGGCCCGGAACCGACACACTCGGGAGGGTACCCTAAAGCGTATGAATCTCACTAAGTTGTATCCGGGCTACTATCGTAAACTCAAGAACGGAAACCATGAGTTCATTGGGAAGACAGCCGACGATCATATAGAGGAGTTCCTTGTGTCGGAGGGCTATGAGCGTGGTAGTTCCCTATGGTATCAATTAGCAGAGGTAGTAATGGAGATGGCAGACTTGGGTTGACCCTCGGGGTGCCATCCCTATTTTCAAGCAACGCCCCCATATCAGGTGAATCACTTTGGCGTATAGTGAAATAGATCAAGTCGAGACCGAGGCGGGCGTCGGTATGTCTGAGGAGGACCTTCAGTCTAAGGTCCGGCAATACATACAAGACGCGATACAATTTATAGATGACGAGATCAGTCCGATCCGTGCCAAGGCTACCCGACAATACCTCGGGGAACCATACGGCAACGAGGTCGATGGCAGATCACAGGTCGTGTCTCGGGATATTCGGGATTCTGTCGCAGCATGTCTGCCTAGCCTTATGCGTGTCTTCTTCGGTTCGGAGAAGGTGTGCGAGTTCGTACCCCGCTCGGCTGAAGATGTCGATGCGGCAGAGCAGGCCACGGACTATGTGAACTATGTGATCCGAGAAGACCAGCCGAATGTGGTAGGTCTCTTCTATTCGGTGTTCAAGGACGCACTGATGAATCGGGGTGGTATCGTGAAGTGGTGGTACGACGACTCGATTGATGTGCAGACTCACACATTCGATGGACTGGATGAAGGGCAACTCGCGCTTCTGCTGCAAGAGGAGGGGGTAGAGGCTGTCAGTGTTGAGCCCCAACCGGCTCCGGGTGTCACCCAAGAACAAGCTGCACAGATGGAAGCGCAGGGGATGCCGGTCCCACAGATATACAACGTCGAGCTTCGACGCGAGAGAAAAAGAAACAAGGTCAAGATCGAAACGATGCCTCCAGAGGAGTTCTTTGTGGACGCATCAGCTACCAGTATGGACAACGCTCGGGTGGTCGGGCACAGGACGCTGGCCACAGTCAGTTCCCTTGTTGCGCTCGGGTACGATAAAGATGAACTAGACGAGCACCTCACGGATCAGACTGTCTTCAATGACAACGACGAGTATTGGGCTCGCCATGAGGATACCAGCGCAGAGACGTATGACGTTACACAGAAGCGTGTGCTTTATATCGAGGCGTGGTGCAAGGTCGATTATGATGGAGACGGCATAGCCGAGCTTCGACGTATCTGTACTATAGGCGATGCAATGGAGGTCGTGAACAATGAACCAGCTTCCGACATTCCGTTCGCTGTGTTCCAGACAGACCCTGAGCCCCATGTGTTCTTTGGGGGCGATACAGCATCACTGACCGAGGACCTCCAGAAAATCAAATCTATGGTACTTCGGGGTATGTTGGACTCTCTATCATTCGCACTATATCCTAGGACTGGAGTGGTTGAGGGGATGGTGGATCTAGACGATGTGCTTAACCCAGAAGTGGGTTCGGTCATTAGGATGCGACAGCCCGGAATGGTTCAACAATTAGACGTACCTTTCTTGGGGCGTGACGCCTTTCCTATGGTAGAATATCTGGACAGCATGAAAGAAGATCGCACGGGCATGACCGCTGCCTCACAGGGCTTGGACCCTGATGTACTACAGTCAACTACTCGTGCTGCAGTGAACGCTACTGTGCGTGGTGCGGAACAGAACCTAGAACTCAAGGCTCGGCTGCTGGCAGAGACCGGCTTCAAGCCCATGTTCAAGGGACTGCTGCGTCTGATCGTTCAGCATCAGGACAGGGAACGCATGGTACGCCTACGCAACAACTGGGTGCCTGTAGACCCACGGCTGTGGGACTCGTCTATGGATGTGAGCATCAATGCAGGACTCGGCAGCGGGCAGACAGATGAGAAGCTGGCGGTGCTGCAGGATATCGTTGCCCGTCAGACAGAGGCTGTACAGCAACTCGGGATGGATAACCCGATCTGTGGACTACCAGAGATCAGGAACACACTCGGCAAGATGTTGGAGCTATCAGGGTTCGTTGACACTGAACAGTTCTTCAAGCCTCTACCACCAGGGTGGCAACCACCACCGCCTGAAGACGAGGGTCCGACTCCAGAAGAGCAACTGCTACAGCTACAGCAGATGGATATTCAGGTGAAGGCTGATATCGCCAAGGCGAAGCTGGAGGCCGAGGTGATGAAACAGCGGGCACTCGACAGTCGGGAGCGCATGAGGATCGAAGGTGATCTGGCACTGCGTGAGTTCGATCTGGAAGAGAAGTACCAGAACAAGGTTGACATCGAAGTGCTCAAGGCAGCACTCGCAGAGGAACGCGAACGGGAAGAAGCTGGTTGATCCTGCAGATTCTGTCGGACGAGCGCGGTAAACCCTCAGCGGCTCGGGTACTGCTCGCTGGGTGTCTGCTATTCACAGGGTTCCTGATCCTGTTCGATACCGTGCTGTGGGGTGATGTGAGTAATGCCGTCTATGCACTACTCGGGACAGTGTTCACGGGTTTACTGGCTTGGAGTGCGGGACCTCGTATCGCTCAGTACCTGCTGCCACAGATAGGGGCGGTAGCGCAAGGCATCGGTGCTTCGATAGTTAAGCAACCAAGACAGCCTGATCTTTTAGACAACAGCCCGGAATACCATGAGCGCCACGAGGGCTGACTGGGTAGAAGCATGTAACTCGGAGTTTCTAGCCCAAAGAGTACATAACTTTAGTGCACTGGAGGTTGCAGATGTAGGGCGCAGAGCAGGAGACCGCGAGCTTCAGGCACCAACACTCGACCTCCTTGAAAATGCGATCATGCTGATAGACGTTTTACAGTACATACGGGACGAGGGCGTGAGGTCGCCCGTCCTCATCAACTCGTGGTACAGAGATGAAGAGTACAACAAAAAGATCGGTGGTGTCCCGTGGAGTATGCACCTCACATGTGGAGCCGCTGACATAGTGAAAGTCGGATACACACCATCACAGGTTGCTGATATGCTTGAGGCTCACCCGCTCGCTGATAAGCTGGGCATCGGGAGATACAACACGTTCACACATGTGGACATCCGAGGATGGCTCGGGAGAGAGGCACCAGCGCGGTGGTAAAGTTTGAGCCGAGTCCGTGGCTGCTCGTGATCGCGGTAGGTTTATTGGTTGTGATGCTGCAGCAGAACTCCGAGCGGGCATACTGGCGTGGGATAGCCGACGATACAGCCGAGAGAGTCGAGGTGCAGCAGACCGTTATCGACTCGGTACAGACCCGAGCAGACTCACTAGAAGTGTACCTAGCAGAAGCAGACTCTGTAGCAGATGCTCAGAGGCTCGCTAACGAGCGCGAGGTCGCTAGACTCAACAGAGAGCGAACAGAAGACCGAGAACGCACAGAAGCGATTTCTGAGCGTCTCAGGGCATCCTTGGACTCGATGCAAACAGTTGAACTCGACAGTATTGTATTAGGTTATGAAAACCAGATTGTCTCGCTTTATTCTATTATAGAGGCAGAACGTAAGAATACGATGTCTGAGGCACTCCGTGCCGATGCTGCGAGTGAACTCGTGCTCGGGCTCCGAGAACACATCGGTGAGCTTGAGATCAAGAGCTTCATGCTAGAGGCGCAAGTCAATGCACTGCGTCAGTCGATGAAGCCCAGCCTCGGCCTGAGACTCAAGGCAGACTGGTGGCTGGCCGTAGCCGGATTAGCAGGAGGATATCTACTGTGGGGCACCAACGAGTAATGACCCATGTCATAGCGATATGCGGAGACCTGCACTGCGGGTCTACGGTAGGGCTGTGTCCTCCCGAAGGCATGGAGCTAGATGATGGTGGTCTATATGAACCATCCCCAGCACAGCGTTGGCTCTGGGATTGCTGGGAGCAGTCGTGGGCAATCACCAAGTCATATTCTCGGGGCAAGCATCTCAGTCTGATACTGAACGGTGATCTGATTGATGGCGACCATCACCGTACTGCACAGATCGCCAGCCCACTGACAGGGATACACCTCGGGTGCGCTATGGAATCTCTGAGAGTTCCGCTCGCTCTTAAACCAAAAGCGATACATGTACTGCGTGGCACACCATCACACTCGGGTAGATCAGGCTCCTCGGAAGAGGCTGTCGCTCACGCACTCAGGGATATGTCGTGGCCGATCATCAAGGACCCCGAGACAGATAAGTTCTCATCATATCGCAGACGGCTGGACATCGGGAATGTGCGCCTAGACCTGAGCCACCACGGCAGGATGGGACAACGGGCACACACTCGTGGGTCCTACTCTCGGCTCTATGGTTTCGATATATGGGCAGAACAAATGCTGGAGACCTACACCGCCATGCGACACTCCAATGATCCCCTCAAGATTTTTAACGAAAGGCGTCCTCCCGACATCGCAGTGCGCTCCCATAACCACAAGTACATGGACACAGGGTTCGATCACCGTGGCATCACCCGAGTAATCAGCGCACCAGCGTTTCAGCTTGCGACAGAGTGGATACACAGGATCGCTGCAGAATCTCTGGCAGATATCGGGATAATTCTACTTGGTGTGAATGAGCATGAGATCGAAGTGAAGCCTGTGCTCTTTACTCCAGACAGACCCAAGCCGTTAACTATATGAAGATGACCGAAGCAGATCTCATCGCTGAACTCCAGGCTGCTATTGAGAATGTCGAGTCTCCAGACGATGCGTTCACCACAACGGAGTTGGCTGACTTACTTGGCGTAGGTAATGCTGCGATACGAAAACGGTTGAAGAAACTAAATAAGACAGGCCGCTTGCTCCCAGTACAAATTATGAGAAAGAGCCTAACCGGGGATCTCCGCAAGGTGTGGGGCTATCGTATTCTTCCTGAACAGGAACCAGAAGATGGCTAGCTTATCTGATAAAATCGTCGAGATGGGGTTGGACAACGTTTGTATTATGGACGGCTTCGACGAATGTGCTGTAGGGGTACTAGAGCGCTTCGGCATGGAGCCGATTGTGATTTACGATAAAGCCAAGGTGATCGACAAAATCATGGAAATATCGCCAGGCTGTGACTGGATCAGCGCAAACGAGCATTATGAATTCAACCAACTGGGCGGCTGGCACGGCGAGACTACGCCAGGCTTCATAATTAAGCTACCGAGTAGGGGCACCGATTAGAGTGTGGTTATTTAAGTTGGGCTGTAGTAGCCAGACCACCAGCCGAACCCCCTACACTATTCCAGCTAGATCCCTTCTTAACTTCCCTGTTCGCCGTTGTGAGAGGCCGCTACCCACACCGGCATCCGAAGAGAACGTCAAACATAATGCGTCGGCACAATCTGGACTCGCAAGTCCACGCTTCTTCAGTTCACTCTTGGACTCGATCTTGACCTTACCGGATGAGGTGTAGCTAAACCTCACTGTCGTGAGTTCGTTGCGTAATCTCTCGTCTCGGGGTAGACGCACATCGCGTCCCTCCAGCCAATTCCTGACCTTATACCATAGCTCTGCTCGCAGGTTCAGATACTGCTGCCCGAGTGCTGGACTCTCACTCACATTGATACCGAACGCTGGCAGCCCCAGTTCCCGGAGCCTGTCCACGGCACCGGCACCTATGCCTATAGAGTCAACACAGATCTCTGTAGGCTTCTCGTCTGCTGCCTCAAACTCTGCCATCACTGCACCACACAACTGCATGATATCCAAGTTGCGCCACATACGCAGCGAATCCGTGATCGCGTTGCCTTTACGCTTACAAAGCACAGAAGCGTCGGACCCGAAACGGGCAACATCCAGACCCCATATTATCGGCCCGAATTTTGTAGCTTCCACATCGCGGTTGATCGCACTCTCCACCAACTCTGCACTGATGACTGTATCATCATCACCGCGAGGAAAATCACCGAGTACCCGGATACGGAACGTGTTGGACTCTTCACCATAGCGCATCCTGCACTCTTCAATATACTCCTCACTGACGCGCCCCGAGTCGATGCACGAGACATGGAAGTTTGTCCACCTGTCTGCCAGCTTGCCGAACGTATCATAGAAGTAGCCGGTGCTCCGAACGGGGTTCCCGCACAGCACCATGACTGCATGTTCGCTGGACATGGAACCCGCAGCAGCCTCATAGACCTGCTCGGGTACACCACTCGCTTCATCGACGATCAGCAACACATGACCAGCGTGTATGCCCTGCAGTGCATCAGGTGTTTCTGCGCGTGAGGTTCTGGCGGTTATGATCTGGCGCTCGGGTGCAGCCTCCAGTTCGATCCTATCTTGTTTCACGTTAAACATTTCCTGAAACTCTTTCGGGCTCTCCTTGAGCCACGCCTTCATCTCAGGTAGGAACGCATCGTGAAGCTGTGCCGAGGTAGGAGCAGAGATCACGCACTTGGCGTCCCAGTGTACTGTGATCCACCATAGCGCCATCCACGACAGGCAGGCTGTCTTACCTACACCGTGCCCTGACCTGATGCTGACCCCTCTGTCGCCACGGGCTACGGCTTCCATGACTTGTTGCTGCCACGGGTCTGGCGTGACTCCGAGGATCTTCTCCACAAACAGAGTAGGATCATCCAGCCATGCGTCTTGTGCCGCGCCTATATCCATTCAGTCAGTTGCTCTCTCTTTCATTCGCCATTGCGCCTGCACCCAACAGGCCCATCATTCCATAGAGTGGTTCTCTGCGTATTAGTGCCCGCATCACTTCTGCAGGAGAACGCCCAGTTATCCTAGAGGTGCGTTCAATTGCTTCGTTGACATGTGAGATCATCGGCTTGCCTTCGGTGCCCTTCAAGCCGCCCCATGTTATCCCTTGGAACTCCCGAGGAGACATGTCAAGTGCCCGAGCAACCTCTGCCACAACGTCTTCTATAATGCCATACGCTGGCTTTTCTGGGGCGTTCTTTCTTGTGGGCCACTTGCCACCAAATAACTCTGCCGTCAATTCTCTTTTTAGTTCAGGTAGCTTAGTCTCTTTCATCGGCCTTAGAAGCTCATCAATCTGTTCTAATCTTTGTCGGGGAGGGATGTCCTGCAGGTGATTCCAGAGCATTTGTACCATCGGATCAAATGCCTTCATCATCTGCTCGTCAATTGTAGCACGGCTTAGATCACCGAGGAAGTTCGCCCTGAAGTTGAACCGCTTTGGTGCCTGAGATGCAAGCAGGCCACCAGTTTCTCTCATGGGTCCATGAGGAAGTGCGCGACGGTGCTGTTCTATATTTCCACCGATATACCTGCCTCCTATCGGATACGGCATATCATATGTCGCTGGAGTCTGCATCCCCCTCTCTCTCAAGAAGTTGCCGTAGGCCGCAGATAAGAGGTTCGCTGTCGGATCTGCGCCACCCGTAGTCGCAGCCATCGCGGTTGCGAAGTCTTCATCGAATCGCCTGCGTCCTTCTACCGCTCCCAACTCTTTAATGTATTCCGCCTCAAGTTGTCCCATGCCATACCACATTGAACCTAGCGGATCGTTTTTAGCTTGCTCGAATCCAGCCTTGAGTATCTCGCGGGGGGCAGACGGTTCATAATACATTTTCATATACTTCTCTAGCGTATCCTTTCTTTGAGGTCGCGGGACATCACCCTCTATAGTGTACTTGCTCGGATCGACATCAAAGCGTTCTTCCACATCAAAGAACGGCTCCCAGTTTTCGGCTTCCATGTCTGCCATTATCTGCGCCCGCCGATATGCTAACTGATCTGCTTCTGGGGTTAACACCTTGGACAGATAGGTATCCTTCTTCTTCGGATCTACCTTCCACTGGGGTGGACCCGTCGCCTCATACTCGATGCCTAGGTTGGTGTCTCGGGTAGGATAAACCGGCTCGATGCGCTCTGCTATCACAGTGTGAGCACCTGTACCTGGGACCTCCTTCACAACACGCAGCCCAGCATCCTCAAGCTCTTGCCTGAACTGCTTCATACTCATAGCAACCTGAGTATCAGATGATTCCTTGATATCTTTTCTTGTGGAGATCATCAATTGGCCGTCATCAGATAATGCGCCCGCCAACTGCCTGCCATACATATTGCGGTCAGCTTCCTTGGTTATGACGTTCCAAGCGTAGGAGGAGATGATTTTGTCATAAGTGGGAGCGTATGCCTCTTTGGTGTTATCGGTCACCCTGACATACGGTCGCTTAACCAACTCCGCCTGCATCTTCTCCACGTTCGGAGTATATGGATCGTGGTTTATAACTATCCCTTTCTTTCCTACCGCATCTGCTATAGCGTCGGCACCCGGCATATCAATACCAGACGCAGAGTGAAGCACGACATCACCTTCCTTAATAAATCCTATAGCGATGGCCTTCATTGTGGGTACGCTACCTTTTCCTACTGGTCGCTTAATCGCAGTTTTTCCAGCAGCCGCAGGTATCACACCTGCTGCCATACCATACTTCGCAGCGCCACCACCCATCAGGCCATAGGAGAGCAAGTCTCTCCAGCCGAACTTATCTGGGTCATCGTCTTCGATTGTAGCACCTAGGAGACCTGCACCTCCGCTGTACATCTTTGTGGATACGGGTCTGTGAGGTTGCTCACCACGCATACGGCTTCCCAGATCTTCTGAGATCTCAACCACCGTATTAGGATCAGGATCAGCACCTATGTCGGGACCGTGTTTTCCAGCCAATAGACCTTGTGGCGGATCAGCCATGTCGGATGGCAGATATTTCTCTGCTTGGTCTAGGTCCATTCTCTTGACGGTCGCCCCGAGATCCTTGGACACCTGCTTAATTACTGTCTGAAGAACGGTGTCGTACATGCCTCCGGGGTTGGTGCTCTCACCTTGGTATACTCGGTTGATCTGGGTACCTGTGGGGAACACCACTTCGCGGATACCATTCTGTGCTGCACGTTTCAGAATCTCGCTCACCGCCACACGCAGCCACTGCTCAGTTTGGCGGAACGGAAGCTGGGCTGCATCTACCCCGAAGCTCCTCTGCGCCACAATGTCCTCCACTGACCGACGAACTTCTTGAGGCGTGTTTTTCCATACATGTTGCCTCAACTTATCTTTATTTTTTCTCGTTAGCTGCGGATTCTTTCCGAGACCTGCCTCCTCCAACCACTTGAGTGATACGTCCCTCTCTACCTTCTTCAGATCACCCAGCCCCCACTGCGCCTCGTCTGCGAACCGACGTCCTGCCTCCTCCTTGAGCCTATCCAGATAGTTCTTGTGTATAGCGGCCTGCCTAAATCGTTGGTAGGCATCCGACTGTATCTCATCAACGACTATGCTACTCTGATGGAGTCCATCAGCCCTCCGTTTGCCAACGCCCTGCGGAGTTCTCCTGAACCTGACATGGGCAATAGCCCCAAGATTCCCAAAATGAGACTCATCAAAATCCCTGATACCCGGAAGATCTGACGTAATCTCGAAAGCGTAAGGTGTAAATGGCTCCCAACCCTCATTCAGCCATCCCTTGGATTGGTTACCTATGGAGATGGAGTATTCATCGCTCGACTCTCTTAGGTTATTACGCATCCTATCCAGATCTGCTTGACGCAAATGCTCTGCCTCTAGCCGCACCGCCTCTTCCTTCGTTCCAGGGAAGCTCGTCCACCCTAGGCCCTTGGCCTCCCGCAGTTCATCCATATATCGTTCGAGGGGCTTCACATCTCTCATGTGAGCACCAAGTGCTCCACCCAACATCCTAGCATCAGCCTCCACGACCTTCAGGCCACCATACATATCCTTAATCGAATCCTCTACAATCTCTCGCGGTATGGTGCGATATCGAGGCCAAGGGGTAGGTCCTGATTTGTGGTACGGTAGGGCGGAGAGTACCAAGTCCACCTCGTCGCGCTTCAGACCTTTTTGGCGCGTCAGGTAATCTTCCCAGCCTTCTATTGTCGCAGACTTTGGACCCCCTTGTACGGCTCGCATCACGGGTGAGGTGTAATTGCCTGCTAGGGGTGATTCAACTAATGCAGCCAGATAGCTCTCTGGATACTCTAAAGGTTGATAGGGATACGGCTCCAATGCACTCTGCATCTCTGGTCGCTCTACACCCCACTGGGATGGTGTCTGCCTGATAACCGCATCCTTCACGGCCTTGGGCTTAACCGGAGCCTCTAGGAGGCCAGCAGGTTCCGTAGGTGCGGTCAACAAAGGTCTAGGCTCTGTGCCGGTCAACAAACGTCTGGCCTCTGGCCTACTCAATGGCTGATGAGGCGAGACTCCTTTTATAATGGTGCCCGGTTCCCTCGGTAAAACATCAGAAGACGTAAGTAGGGATGAAGGTGCCGATGGCGTGGGACCTTGGCCTCGTCGATAGGCAGCACCGATTCCACGGAGCGTGGCGTCTGCGACACCACCAAACAAGACATCCGCTAGTCCGGTCTTGACCTTGCTTTCGCCAAGCCATTCGGAAAGTCCTTCTGCGCCCATCATACCCAGCAACCCACCCACACCGGGATCACCACTGGCTGCGTAGGCAATGTCTGCAGGCGAGTAAAGTGCCATATCACTTAACACTGTCCCTAATCGCGTTTGTGGCTTTAGTACCGGCGTTGCTACACGCGCCAAAGACTTGGCAACCTTGTCACCCAGCCCTCGGCTGGCGTAGGCACCAACCCCGCGCCTCACTGCTCCAGTTAGCAGACCACGAGCAGCACCACCACCACCCATATACTCCAGTCCTGTAGTACCGAACTCCCCAATACCTTGAGCCGTCCTAGCTGTCTTAGTCTCAGGAACCGACTCCTGTATCTCCCTGCTTCTATATGTCGCCTGACGCCCTAACTGACGAATCTTCTCAGAATCCAGAAGCTCAGGTGAGCCCATCATCCTTAACGCATTTCCTGCGTACTTATATGCCCTGCTTACGGGTGCTGATGTAATGCCATACATAACATCGTCTAGACGCCCTCTGCTTTCCCTAGCGGGGATTGGGTCCTTCGTTGGGATGAAAGGATCGTCTATCGCTCTCCGTTCTTGCTGCCAATGCCTCGGCAACGCATCCGCTGGCCTGAGCCCGCTTACGTTGCTGTAGTTCATCCAGTCCCCGAGAGTGGAGTCCTGTCTCTGTGACTGTGCCTCTAGCGCATCTTGTAAAAGAGAGGGCTGGGCAGGGGTTGGTCGGTAGTTGGCTGGAACTCTCTGGCCACGAGCTTCTGCCTGCATACGAGCAAACTCCATCTCGCGGAGTCTGCGCTCCCACTCCTCCTCGTCAATCGAGGAAGGGGACAGCAGTGATGGGACCCTATGAGGACCCCAATTCCCACCTAGACGCCAAGGATCAGGAGGCCCGTATCCGTTAGCCATCGGATGCTAGATATTGCTGGAGCGGAGCATCCACCGCTTGAATAAGTATGGAATGTTTTGATAGGCCCAAGCTCCGCCCTTGAGAGCTTGTGCTCCACCAAGGCCGAGTGCTCCTTGCGTCAGTGTACGAGTAATTCTTCTCTGCGCTGCTTCGGCAGGAGATTGCGGTGCATCATCAGCAAACGGGTCATACTGGCTTACTGCGCCTCCTGCGAGACTGAGACCCGTCAGATTCTGAGTCAGGGGGCTCCAATTAACGGGGTAAACCATTTTCGCTACCCCAGACCTAGGCCCTGCTCGGAAACCAGGGTGCGGAATGTTCTCAGGGTTGACCATCCTAGCATTGCCAGCCCTGTCATATCGAAGAACCGGACCTTGGTTCTGTACCCTAGGATAATCTCTCGTTGTGTATCGACCCGTATTAACATCCCGGAGCCGAGGACGTACTGCTGTGCCACCCGATCCCTTGAACTTAGACAGGAATTGCTGACCCTGCTTGGACGCTCGCGCAGCGCGTATACCCTGTCCTCCGTACTTCAATGCAGCCCTACCTACACCGCCTCCTGAATAGAGGGCCGCTCCCGCACCAGCGGTCTTGGCTTGCAAAGCAGCTTGGGGGTCTATCAACCTATGTGCAGTAGCACGTTCCAGATTCTGGCGCTTGCCCTCCGAGTATCCCTTATCATCGAACGGGTTCACTGCTGATACGAGACCCATAACCTCATCACCAATAGGCAGTATCGGATTCTGGCCCGCAGATGTTATGGAGTTGGCCACTTCTCTTCGCAGATCACGATCTACAAACATCTGGAAAGGTGCGCGAACAATATCACCGATTGTAAACTTATCGTCTTCTTTACGGAGCCAAGATCCTACTCTCCCTAGACCTGTAGGTGCTGGACCTATAGACGCTTCTCTATCCTCTGTGTCACCCACGGCCCGGGCGATGCCGGGATGCTCTGCACTTGTAGGATCAACCTGCGGTAGCGCGGCCCGCAGTTCATCTAGGTTGCTATACTCTCCGCCGGTACGAGCTTCGATCTCTTGGTCGATGAGTCCGTACTCTTCATCCATATCCTCTTGGCGCTGGCTATAATACTTTTTAGCCAACTCAACCTGCTCGTGCATCTCGTTCAGTAGGGCAGCTAATTCCTTCGGGTCCATTAGCCGTTCCCTCCTAGCATCCGTGCCCGTCTTTGCGCTGCTGTCTCAAATGCTGGAGGTGCTTGTGCGGGTGTTCCCGTGTTAAGGGTTCCTGGGCCTGGGAGGGCAGGTGTCCCCCCTACTGGTGCGTATGAAGGTGACTGGAACAATAGAGACTGATCTCCCACAACCTCATCTTTCTTGAAACTCGCTTCCCAGTTGCTTAGATGCTTGCCGTCTGGACCCATCGGGTTGTTCGGATTCGGACAGAACGAGGAATCCACACTGCACGGATCTCCGCCACCGGCCATTGTCGCAAGAGCTTTTTCGATATTAGCACGGTTGCGTCTGATTTGAGCTTGACGCGAAGTGCCCATGTTGGGACGTATGAGGAAGTTGTTCACAGCATCCCGTTTCTCTTCTCTATTGTATGCCGCACCCGTAGTCAACCTGAGCCACGCCTCTGCTAATTGACCTACAGCACCCAACATTGTTTGGTCTTTATCAGAGAGCTTGCCGTATGCCCAGTCCGATATAATCGGCCACCCGCGATCCGAAAGATATGCGAGCCCAGATTCACCAATAGTGTAGTCTCCGAGATCTGTGTTTAGCACATCTAGGGCATTACCTGTTGTTGTTAGGAACATCTGAGCCTTACCGATCATCTCTGGGGTGCCAGTTCTGTCATCATCCGCAGACGCCCATGCGTTCGGAATGAGGTCTCCCATAACTAGGTTGTCTGTTATCTGAACTCCAGTCCGAGGGTGTAACGCCGACAGAGGCGATCCTGCTTCCTGCCATACTTTCACCTCAATGATGTTACCAGTCTCAGGATCTCTCCAAAGTCCATCGTGCTGATCGGGTCCTTCGTCTCCTTCCGCTTCAGGTACTTCTGCGAAGCTGTACCCTGGTCCTGCTGGAAGCCAAGTCTGGCCAGCATCCTCGGTACGCTCAATCTGACCAGTCGCTTTATCCCGTCTTAGCGATACAGCCTCTCCTTCTGGCCCAGTACCACGTTCTTCATAATCGTAAGTCGGTGCCGAGGTAGTAGACCCAGATGCTCTGTCCTGAGTATCCTGAAGTAGCCTGATGAGATTCTGGGCGAGTGGGACATCCTTAGCCTCCATCGCCAACGCAATCATCTCCTGAAGGTCCTCGACGGTGAGTTCACCTTCCGCCCTGAGTATCTGTGCTATCTGTGCTCTCAGTGAGGTAGTGCGATCCTCTTGGGCTCCTTCAAGTGCCCGAGCGTCTGCTGCCTGTCCATACTGCTCTGCACCTTGGAAACCTCCAGCCAAACTTGTGGCCCAGTTAGGTGCACGGTTGTATGGAGACACCTGTGCGCCCTGTATCATGCCGATACCCATACCCTGCATACGAGGGAACGCTCGTTGCCAGTTGGTTGGCCCACCACCAGCAGTAGGAGCCGCTGCACCACTAGGTGGGGCCACTACTGGAGGTGCTTGCTGTACGGGTTGTGTGGGTGCTTGTTGCATCGGGGTGCTGGGCATGAGTCGTCTCTCCATCTGTTGCTTTTGACGAGCCTGCTCCTGCATCCCAGCCATCATAGCACGGTACTTGGCTCCGCTATCGCGGCCCATGCCGGTGATCGTGGTACGGCCCGCACCGCCTCGGGGAGCTAGGCTGTTGATATACGAACTCATTACGTCTCTGAATGCCATTAGATTCTCTCTCCACGAGCCATTCGTTGCCAGTGGTCCCACTCATAGGGAGAAGGATTATTTTGTATAGCTTGTTGGGAGAACCCGAGATTGGCGCTCGGTGCTTGGAATCCACCTAGGCTCATCCCAGCTTTGGTAAGTACGTCCCAGTCTAATTGGCGTCCCGGTGCCTTTTCTTGGAGCGGCTCTACAAGCTCGTTCCGTACCCCAGCAGTGGGGTCCATGTCCATCACATCCCACTCTATCGGACCCGAGAACCCTGTCTGTCTAGGAGAGGCTCCCGATTGCATTGCAGGTAGTGGAGGAGGAGGAGTAGCAAATGGATTAACACCTCCCCCCGGAGGAGGAGCCATCCCAGCTTGCATAGGAGGAAGGCCAATTTGCTGACGCCATGCGTTCTGTGCCCTCCCTTGTGTTCTACCCATAGGCCCGCTGGTTAAGAGCCCCGACTGATGTGTTGGATAATGTGGCATGATTAACCTACCGCCTCGAACTGGACGCCGATGGCGTCATAATTCACTCGATAGAATCCATTATGAACATCAACAGCATCTGGGTGATCTATCATAACCTCTTGTGCCATGACGCCCTTATACTTGTCATCGCTCCCTAGATAATTGAACTCGTATGTCTTGAATCCATTTTCCATGCCGATGTATTCTATGTTGTCCTTGAGTCTCTCATCACTACCCATAAAGGAGCCAACCGTACCTGCCGCGCCCAGTAGTCCACCAGCGATCTGGCCAAACATCGAAGGCTTACGCTGATACTGTTGCATCTGAGCCATAGGCTGCATCGCTTGTAGCATCGCAAGCTCTTCCGCTCCGCCCTCTTGGCCACGCAGCCACTGCTCGTAATCCGCAATCGCCTGCTGTTGTCTCGTCTGCTGCTGGGCTTGGCCCATCGCACCCAACTGTCCAGCCGCACCAAACGTGGCCGCTTGCTCCATGCCACCAATGCCTGCCAACTGTTGAGCCAGAGCCATCTGCTGTTGCCTGAACCTGGCTTGGTCATCCATGCCCATGCCCTGCGCCCGTAGACCCATCTCTGCAAGTGCTTGCCTGCGAGCAAATTCGTTTTGTGTCTGCTGGGTAGCAGCGTCCTGACCCATAGTGGCAAGTGCCTGCCTACGGGCAAACTCGTTCTGAGTCTGTTGTGTAGCAGCATCAGCACCAAGCTGTTGTGTCTGCTGTAGTCTCTGAAGATCAAGTTGGGCCTGTTGTGCGCGACGACCAGCCTCCAGTTGCGCCGCCTGACTACCCGTCTGTAGCGCGGCTTGCTGGTTAGCTAATGCCGCCTGTAGACCCAGTTCAGCCGTACGTTGGTCCGCACCGACACCGAGTCTCTGCTGTTGCATGAGTGCTTCGGCCCCTAGTTGCTGTCCTGCTAGTCCAGATTGCTGGAGGCGGTCTGCCGCAGCTTGCTGCCGTTGGGACTCAAGTTGCTGCATTTGCATCATTGCGTTAGTGCCTAACTGCTGGGTCTGCATACCAGCGGCTTGCTGACGCTGTAAGTCTGCTTCCATACGATCTGCCGCATCGGTGTATCCTTTCCTGCGGATCTCAGCGATACGGGCGAGCATGGCTGTTTCTTGCTCTGCGCGTGGGATATCGCCTCTGGTGCCCCAAGCCTTGGACTCCGCTCTACGAGCTTGCTCTTCGTTCTGCGCTCTCGCGTAGTCCAGTTGTGCTGCTGTTACCTGTGCGCCTACACCACCAGCATCCATATAGGCTTCAATCGGTGTGGTTTGCCGTGTTGTGACATTGCCTTCCGCATCTGTCTCAGTCACAGTTTGTGGTGTAAACCCTGCTGGACCTCCCAAGAATGAGGCACCTGTAAATGCGTCTGGTGTGCCTTCGCCGTAGAAACCTTTATCCGAGATCTGTGCTGGTGTGTAGCCTAGCTCCGACAATTGTTCTGGTGACAGGTCTTTATAGATAGACGGTATATCAGTAGCACTGTATGCCTCTCTCGTTTCACCCGTTCCAGGCACAAGCGCATCTGCTGTTACTTCCTCATATTCTGGTCTGAATGTGCCCTCATCGACAATTCTCTCACCAGTTTCAGGGTCATACGATACCGTTTGCCACGGTTCTAGCGCAGCGATTCCAGTCTGTGCGGCATTTGGTGCGGTTCCTGTCCCTGCTGGTGCCAAACCATGCCATCCTGCTGCGTGATATCTTCCCTCTGCGTCGTAATGATCTGGCAAGAATGCTCCTGTACCAGCAGCCGTATCAAGCCCCTGCCAGCCATCCGCTCCAAGGAACTGATTGTAGCTAGGATCACCAACCGCACCACCTTCCATCAGCATACGGCGTGTCGCGGTTCTTGCATCCTCGATCTCGCCTATACCCACTCCTGCCGTAGGGCGACTTAGGTCGGATGTTAAAAGCCCCCTTACTGTAGTTCCAGCAAGATCCCCTGGAAGGCCATGATCTGCTGGTGCCCCACTGCGGCGAAGGTAATCCTCCCCTGATGTGCGTGTAGGGAGATTCTGGGCACCAAATGGTGTGGCAGGCGTGTCCCATATATTCTGCTCGTATGGAGGTCTTTCACCTTCTGTATATCCGACACCCCACGGGTCCCACGGACCCATCCAGTCAGTGCCACCATGCCCTGGCTGTGCGATTTGCCTCTCGTCTAATCCCGCCTTGCTCGTTGTAGCGGTTATCTCATCTGGCCTGGGAACAGGATATCCATCCGGCTCATAGGGAGTTGTCCCATACTGCGCCCGTCGTGCCCATTCCCCTGGCTGTATATATCTCTTTACACCAGTAATCTCGTCAATATCGAACTGACCTAACGCTTCCAGTTCGTCATCAGTTAGATCACCACCACCATCGCCCTCATCCCTTCCTATCCCATCTCCTGCCGTGTAAACACCACCACCCCACGCCATACTCGCATCCCCACCTTCGGGTGGTGCACCAGTACGAAGGCGACCAGCTTGATATCCGGGCTGGAAATACTGACCCGGTGCATAACCAGATTGGCCATATTGGAAATTAGACTGCGGAGCACCTAAGGGACGCCGGTAGTCTTGGAAGCCTAGGCTTTGATATCCATAGGCACCCTTACCAAGTATCTTGTCTGCCAGATATTGCTGACCAGTCTGTGACATCCCAGTGAGACCGGGCACCATCTGGCTTCCGTAGCCGTATTCCTGCTGGAACGGTTGTCCTGCTGCAAAGCGTTCTGCGTTCTGCCACAGATGTTCCTGCCTACGCTGGGTCGCAGGATCAGCCGCTGTTTTGCCTGTTACTTCTAGGCTTGGTCCTGATCCCATGTTAGTCCCCTATATCCTTAATCATCACGACATTCTTGTAGTCGTACCCGTATGTACGAAGAACTCTTTGCCAGCCTTTGCGTCCCACCACCTCAATGCCACTACACCCGTTCTGCTCTGCGTGGAAGTCTGCTCCTGCGAGGACGCCTTCGATGCTGGCGTCCATGTCTCCACCGACAAGCCAGATCTGGAGCAGTCTCCTGCGAGGATACTCATGCACAGTGAATATGGCCACTCCACTTTTGAGTGGGTAGAAGATCGCTTTCTTTGTCTTAATGTTTTCAAATACGTCATCAATCGTGTGCAGATCACCGCTACGCCGGAGTGCTTCCACAAGGAGCGGTTTGCTCTTTTCCCACCAGTATTGGAATCTCTCATTATCAACATCCACTATAGCGCGGTAGTGCCTAGGTTACCCGAGTTGTCCACCGTAACGCTGTATCTGTTGCCGTTGGGTGCAACTAAAATTAACCGCTCGTTATTGGCTAGGTCTACGTCCTCAAAATGCTTGAAATTCGACTTATCTGCGTCCTCTAGATCGACCGTGCGGCTAACCTCGTACTTGAGCCAGTGCTTCATGTCAGGCACATAGGTCGAAGCCTGTGGATCGAACTTTTTAGGAGGCGAGCCTAGACGCAGGCGCATTACCCGTGACGGTGCAGATACACTCATCGTCTTGCACCTGGCTGCATCTCAAGGCGTGGCACACCCAGACGCCATGAATTAGCTGACTCTGATGTACACTTCATCCTCGCTGTGCGTCCTGTAAAACGGACAGAGGTAGGAGCAGCCATCGTATACGGTCCATGCGTGGTATCGCTATCAGTTGGGTACATCCTAGTATAGAACGTGGTTTCGATGTCGCCCAAAGTGGTCACATCGGGTATCAGACTCGTAGCAGACAGGATTCTATCGCCGTCACCTAACTGAATCGGCCCAGATTCTACATAAGGCACCTGTGCAGTCTTATAGGTGACAACGGGTTCAGCACCAGAACGGTCTATCTCATCCACATCCTGATAGGTTCCACCTATCTCCTGCTCGTATGGGTTTCCTGCCGCATCGAACAGAATCGGCAGTTGGAATATGCCACGCGAGGTAGTTGCTGTACGGGCTAATGTCCCTACGGACCAGTGATCTTCCAGATAATTGTAGGCCACATAGGAGTCTATCTCGATACCTTCTGGATAGAACCACACCATCTCATGAAATAGGGTATTGTGCCACACTACGACCTTGGACGCTTGTGATTCGTTCATCTGTGTGACGATATAGTCCTCTACATCACACGCAATCGTGGTCACATAGCCGTCGTACTTGAAGAATCCCTGTGCGCTTCTGCCCATCCAGTATGCGGTGTTACCAGCAACGCCCACAGCGTTGATGCAGACGGGTCCACAGTTGTCTCCTACACGATCAAACTGATACGCATAAGGCAGACCAACGAACGTAGCCGTGTGTGCGTCATCGGTAGTAAAGATCAGCACCTGACCACGCACCTTCACTGCACCCAGCAAATCACCCTTGGTTTCAAGCATATGATCGCCAGCCAGGTTGGTCGATGTAGCTGTCCAATCGGTATTATCCTCTGAATCCGACCAGAACACTCTGCGCCTGTCCCTATCTGTTTCCACTGGATCGGCTTCCAGTGTGCCACCGAACACCATGTGGATGCGCTCACTCGTCACAATATTGGCAATCGCATACTCTGGTGAGTTGGCGACCTGCGCCGCTATCGTACCAGTAGGCACACCAACACTAACGTCCCACTGATATACCTTGCCGTCGCTCGGCATAACACCGACTAAATCCTCACCCCATAGGTCTAGACTCCAAATATCTGCTGGTATAGGAGTACCCAGGTCAGGTCGAGAATCACCGTATGACGAGTGTCCGTAGCTGGAATTGCCATATCCCGTATTGGGATCAGCGTTGATTCTGCCTGTAGTAAAGCCCGAAGGAGTTATGTCGAATAAAGACGCAGCGTCATCATAAACATAGAGCTTGCCTGCGCTGCCAGT
>CEVA01140774.1_pt1 | contig 22894 bp, 13 predicted proteins | sample 361521 | NCBI WGS metagenome assembly CEVA01 (sample SAMEA2622823, study PRJEB7988) | marine metagenome | isolation source: saline water (ENVO:00002010), including
CGGCCGCTTGCTTTTCAACTTCGCCTTCGGCCGCAGCGCGGCGATTTTTTTATCGAGCGCCACCATCGCCGCGCCGCCTTCCTTTTTCATCTCGGCATCCAGCGCGGCGAGTTGTTTTTTGTAATCAGCAACGCGCGCCGTGAGAACAGCTTTCCTTTTGGCCAACTCCGGCGTGGCGGTGTAGGGGCGGTTGGCGCGATCGACGGCGGCGAACACGGATTGCAAACTGTAATAATGCTTCTGCGTGTACGGATCGAACTTGTGATCGTGGCAGCGGGCACATTGGATGGTGGCGCTGGTGAACGTGTTGAGCGTGTTGCTGACCATTTCATCACGGTCAATGTGGCGAGCCACGCGGCCGTCAATTTTGCTTTCCGACACCTCAACGTGCCCGATGAAATCCCACGGTCCGGCCGCGATGAAGCCGAGGCCTAGAATGCCATCGGCTGTACCGGGGAAAAGCGTGTCACCGGCAATCTGTTCCTGCACGAAGCGCGCGTACGGTTTGTTTTCGTTAAATGACCGAATGACGTAATCGCGATACGGCCAGGCATTGGGCCGGAGCTTGTCCTTATCGTAGCCGCATGTGTCGGCGTACTTCACCACATCGAGCCAATGCCGTCCCCAGCGTTCGCCGTAGCGCGGACTGGCCAGCAGCCGGTCGGCCAGTGCGACTATGGCTTGGTCGCGATCAGCATCGGCCGCCTTGTTAAAGGCCGCAATCTCCGCCGGCATGGGCGGCAGACCGGTGAGGTCGAAGGTCATGCGGCGAATGAGCGTGCGATTGTCCGCCTCGGCTGAAGGCGCCACACCGATCTCCGAATGCTTGGCGCGTATGAACAGGTCGATGGGATTACGCGCCCAGTCTGCCTGCGGCGAAGGAAGCTTTGGCGCGACTGGGCGTCGCAGCGGCTTGAGCGACCAATGCTGTTCCCATTTCGCGCCCTGCTCAATCCAACGGCGCAGGGTAGCAATCTCGGTTGCCGAAAGTTTTTTACCACTCTTGACCGGTGGCATGCGCTCGTCGGGATCGGCATGCGTGATCCGTGCCAACACCTCCTTGAGCACCGGACGCGCCTCAGCTTCCACATCCAACCGCAAATCCCCCTTGCGCGATTCGCCATCCGGCCCGTGGCATTGATAGCAATTGGCGGCGAGAATCGGCCGAACTTCGCGATCAAACGTAACAGGCGCAGCAGCCGCGAGGAAAACAGCCAAAATCAGAACGAAAAAGTTGTAACTGGGCCTTCCGGTCACGCGTCCATGTTAGTGGGGCAGGAGTGGCTTTCAAGCCATTTGGTTGCCTGTCATGAGTCGAAAAAATGATTGCGAGCCACGGCAGATTGCGGAAGAGTCGGCACACTTGCCGGGCGTTTGGCCTCAGTGCAGGTGAGAGTTTGATGAAGAATCCTTGGTCAGCTGGTTTGATGTTGGCGGTCGTCGTGGGTTTGGCAGGCTGCTCGAAATCCGATGAATCGGCGGACAACAAGCCCGCCGCACAGAAGCTTTTTTCCGATGAATCCGCCCCAGAGGGGGAATTTTCCGAGAGGGATTTGGCCAAGCGCCACAAGTTTGTGAAAATCCGCGAGGAGGCGATGGTGGGTCTTGCGGGTGATTCGACTCGGGTAAAACTGGAGCTTTTGGACGGCAAGGAGTACACGGTCCTAGTAAAGAGCCGCTTGGCGATGGAGGATATCACCGTGGCCACCGGTGCCTTGGAGGAGGAGCCTGAGAGCAAAGTAGTGCTTTCCACCGCCTTGGGAGAAGCCGGGGATCGAAAGGTTTCGGGCACGATCACGATGGCGGATGGCCGGGTTTACCAGATTTCCCCAACACCGGACGGCCACTGCCTTTTGGAGCTGGATCCGGAGTCGGTGAACACGGTTTGCAAACCCGCGGAGGTAGGCGGACAACCCGCCACGTTTAAGGGCGAGAATGGCGAGACAATCCAAATCGCGCAGCAACTGGCCTCGACGAACACCAGCCCAGCCCCGGCAGCCAAGAAATCTGGCGGGGCCATGCGCCGTTCCCTGCGCGGACGCCGACTGTTCTCATTCCCAGCGAGCACACCTCCCGGCGCCACCCGGCCCTCCACCAGCAACACCGGACGGCCCCTGACACCCAACGCCGGACGGCCTTCCACAACACCGGGCTCAGGTGGAAACGGCGGAGTGTTGCCCCCGGCGCTTAGTCCTGTCATCAATGGTCCGATTCCTGGTGCCCCCACAAAACCTGTTGCGGTCGTGCCCGTCACTCCCCCAACACCCACTCCGAATCCTCCCGCGCCACCCAAAACTACTCCCACGCCTCCAACCCCGCCGGCTCCGCCCAAGACTACACCCGCTCCCCCAGCTCCCACGCCCCCGGCTCCCACTCCCCCCGCGCCGAAGCCCACGCCTTCCGCGCCTCCGGCTGGTGGATCCGCGACCATCGATGTGCTTGTGTTTTACACTTCGCCAGCTGCAAGCGCCCGGGGTGGTGACGCGGGCATCAAGTCCCACATCGGCGCGGCGATCGGCAACGCAAACTCGGCTTTCTCATCCAGCGGGGTCGGCATCACACTGAGGCTGGCCGGAACGGCTCTCCTCGCGGGTTACAACTCAAATGGCAGTCTGCAGGGTGCCCTCGAAAAGGTCCGCACAGATGACACGGTGAAGGCCGCGCGTGATGCGAAGAAAGCAGACTTGGTGGTGCTGGTGATGAGCGGCAACTCCGGCGGCTCAGCCGGACTGGGCGCGGTAATGCCCAATGAAAAGGGAACTCCCTCGGCCGCCTTCAGTACGGTGCATGAGAAGTTTGCGATCTCCAACTACTCCTTTGTGCATGAGATTGGCCACAACCTCGGGGCAATGCATTGCTGGGACCAAACCGGCAAGGGCGTGCATGCCTACTCACACGGCCACCGGTGGACAGGCTCGGACGGCAAGAAATACCGCAGCATCATGTCCTACGCGAAGAGCGGCGACCAGCGCGTGGGGTATTTCTCCAACCCGAAAATCTCGCACAAGGGACAACCCACGGGTGACGCCACCAAGGCTGACAACGCCAAGACGTTTGGCGTCACCGGCCCGGTGGTTTCGGGATACAAATAGAGAGACAAGAATTTCCGATCAACGAAGCCGCCCCCCTTGGGGCGGTTTGTTTTTAGGATGGCTTTTTTTACTCCGTCGCAGGGGCGGCTTTTTGCAAAGCCAACCGGCCGAGGGTCACCAGAAAGTGGAGGATGGCCAGCGCGAGCACGCCCCAGAGGATGATCAAAAACCAGTGAGTTTCGCGGTCGTTGCTGCTGTGAAACCGAACGGTCATGGCCTGAGTCATCTCTCCACCTTCCTCCGTCTGGGTCTGGAGCGGCTGGCTGAAGGTGAGCAGAGTGCCCTCCCCCGGCAGTGTGATTTGCAGGGGCGTCACTTGGCCGGTGGCGATGGCTTCCGCGATATCCTCAATCTTTTCAATTTGCTCCTGCTGCCGGCTGGTGACTTCTTGGGATAGCGAAGGAATAATCCCCTGCCCCTGTTGCCCTCCTGCGCCAAACCCACGATTGTTGCCTGGAAGGGGGAAGCCGTTCGGGTTGGCGGTGGTAAGGTCGTCGTTGTTGGGGGCGTTGTTGCGATAGGCGAAGGTGTTGGCTGCGGTCTGCTCCTGCGCCAACTGCTGGCCGCGCCGCCGGCCCTCCAAGTTTTCATTAAAGTTTTTCTCAATCTCACTGAGAAACCGCTGGTCATCCGTCTGGGCCATGCGCCCCCTTCCCCCAACCTGACTGCGGAGATCGTTGATGGATTGCTTGACCTGACTGGAGTAGCGATTAGCCGCAGCCTGATTGCCCACATCCAAGTTTCGTTCCAGCTTCTTGATCTGTTCCTTGAGATTGTCGATGGCAATTCGCTTGTTGGCTTCCTTTTGCTGATAATACTTGCCCTTGGTGTAGATGTTCCCCGCGCTGGATTGGCCGTAACCAAACGATTGTCCCTCGTCCTCTTCCCTTTCCCCGGATTCGATCAGGACGGTGTTGTCCAGAATGACTTGATCGACCTGCCCCTTGGTCTGGGCCGTCAGGGACTGGATTTGCTGCTCCAGCGTAGTGGGATCCATCGTGCCACGGAAATCATCGTAGGTGTGATTAGCGGGCAAATAGAGCCACCAGCGCGCACTGTCGAGCTTGGCGCTGAATTTCGGCGATTCGAGTTCCACTTCACCGCGTTTCCGGGGAAACTGAACATGACAGGTGTAGGTGACCTCCACCGTGAAGGCGCCGGAAAGGTTGGCGGCATCCTTAAGGTCGATGGATTGCTCAAGGGGCACGAGAATCTGGTCGCCTTCCTTGGTCGGCCGGCGGGCTTGGCGATCGACCAATACAGACAATACGCGCGGGTCTTTGCCGGGCAGGGTAATCCTGAGAAACTGGCTGCCGTTGTTGTTCACCTCCAGAACCATCCGGGTCATCATCTGGCCATCCTCGGTGACTACACTGGTGAAATCCGCGCGGGTGATCCAAGTCTTCTCCACTGCGGCATCGCGAAGCTTGCTGACATCCAGTGCCAACGCATTCCCTGGCCGCGGGTAGAACCAAACCTGACGCGCGCCGGCGGCCAAGCTGGCGGCCCACGCGGGAAGATTGTTGACGTCCTTCCGGTCCAGGCCAGATTGGGCGTCACCACGCGTGGTGAGTTTCAGGTTGGCGCGCGCATCATCACTGATAACCAGCCAGCCCGTCTCGCCGCGCACCAAGTCATCCAGATGCTCATTTACGCCGGCGGCATCCAACTGCGCGCGCAGGGATTCCGGCTGGTTTTTCCCTTGCACCAAGGGACCGCGAAAATCAAGCAGCGTGCCCTTCTCGCCCACCTTCCAGCCAGACAACTCCCATTCAACGCCTAAAGTGTACTCGCTGCCGGGGAGCACTTTGTTTTGTAACGTGATGGTGTAAAGGCTGCCGGCGTCGGTGGCACGGGTGGTCTGGCTGCGAATGCCTTGGCCCAGAAACCGCACATGATTGGTGTTGAACGATTGCGGCAAAAGCACGGTGAAGCGTCGCACCGGGGCATTCTCCACCTTGTAAAGGATGCTGCTGAAACCAGTGGCACGGGTGGCTCCCAGCCGCAGATGGCTGACCACTTGGGCATTCGGAACCCGCGGTTCCAGCCTGGTCAAGTTGACCGCCAGGGCCCACTCGGGCGTGTCTCCGGGGGTCTTATTGATATAACGGTAGGTCAAGCCAGGCTCCGAACCAAACCCAGAGGCCGAGCCGTCCTGCGCCCAAATGCCAAGGTTGCTGGAGGCGGCCTCGTCTCGCGCGGCCTTCAAGCCGGGCTCCGTGCTAACCCCAACATACGAAGTCAACTCCTTGAGCCCCAGCGGATGCGCGGCGGCCATGGTGAAATTCTCCGGTTCCGCTGGCTGCAACTGCTCCAGTCCGACAACAATCGTCTGCCCGCCAATAGTCCGTCTCGGCAAAGTAACCTCCAGAATACGCGCGCCACCCTCGGTGGTCTCCTTCCATTGCGCCGTGTTAACACTAGCCACGCGCCACGAGGTTTCCGCTGGCAAAGCGAGGCGCAACTGCAGCACGCCCACCTTCTCAATTTCATAAGCCACCGTTGAGGTCACGGTGGCTCTGGCTTCGGTAAGGGTCAGATGATGCCACGCCTTAGCGGTCAACTCAGGCAGAATCGTCTCCACTTGGGCGGCCAGTTCAAAGCCCGTCTGGACATACTCCAGCACTGTCGCACCCGTTGGCACTGGCAGCTTGGAGGCGTTGGCAAAGCGGGTGGCATCGGATTTCGAGAGCCCCGTGTTGGTTGTCACCTCATGGGCCAAGTCCCCAAGTGATTGCACGGCCACAAAGCCGGTCTCCTGCTTCACGTTCAACGCGGACACAACGGAAAGCGGCACGGTGGACGGCTGGCCCACAGGCGGCGCGGCCAGCGGCCGCTCCAAGCTCAGCGTGAGCGGCCACTTCGCGGTGACACCGGCATTCAACTGAGCCACCAGCACACTCTGGCCGTTCTCCTCGGTGACAGCGTAATTGCGCAGAACCTTGCCGCCCTCGACTTTCATCAGCGTCCACCCCGCCGGCAACGCCAAGCGCGCCTCGCGCAGTTCGCCTTTCTCCAGTTCGTAGTTTAAAACCGAACGCGCCTGCACGCCGCCGCGGCTGAAGGAGATGATCGTATAATTTCGTACATTGGCGGACACCGCCACCTCCCTCGCTTTCTGCACACGCGGTTTCCAGGACAACTCCAGCCGGTCACTGGCGCCGATGATGGCGTTCACCAATGTCTGGTTGCCGCCACTTGCGGATTCCAGAGTGACGGCGGTGGGCATCTCCACCTCAGAATCCGCCTCCTCCAGAGTCACGTCCACCTTGCTGGTGAGTGCCGGCGGAATTCCAAACGCAAGCGAACGCTTGGCATCGGTGCCCGCGTGCTTGGTGAAAAATTTCACTTTCACCACGGCCTCGCCCGCATTGGGCAGGGACAACACCAACGCGGCGCCCTCGCGCAGCAGTTGTGCGCCTTCCTGCGTACAGGTGAATTCGTCCAGCGCGATGACTTCACGGAACAGCGTGAATTTCTGCCTGGGCTCGCGCACGGTGAACTTAAACTCCGCCTCCACCCGCGCCACCTCGCGATGCACAGCCAGTTTGTAACTGGCAGCAGCAAGCGTCACCGCATCCGCGCCCGGCCCCATGCGCTGGCCCTCGGCCGTCCAGGTATCAAAGGACAACTGCCGCCCGTTTTCCCAACGAACCTCACGTGCAATCTTGCCATTGGCATGCCATTGACGCGCCAACCCGTGGGGTTCACCTTTCAGGTAATGGGTCTCGGCGGCGAGCTTGCCACCGGCATGCCATTGGCGCGTCAGGCCATGCCTCAGCCCGGCTTGATATTGAGCCTCGCCGGACTTTTGGCCGGATCGGAACCAAGTCGCCTCCAACCCATGACGACGGCCATTGGCGTATTGAGTGGTCCGCTGACGCTGGCCATTGTCAAACCATGCAACTTCCACGCCATGCCGCTGCCCGGCCTGGTAATGCGACTCAATGCGCCGTTGTTTGTTGTGGTAAAAGCCCACGACCTGTCCCGTGAAGGGCTTATCGGCGTTGATCTCAAAGGCTGTCCCGTTGCGATCCTGCAGATGGGATTCCCGAATCGCACGCGGCCCACCGGGAAGTTGGGGCAACGCCTCGGGATCCAGCAGGCGCCGCAATAATCCCTGCAATTCTCCGGCAGGCGCAGCCGGTCCGGGCGCCGCCTGAAGAGACACTGCGATGCCCAAGAACAAGATTGCCGCGGCGCTGGCTGCCGGAGCTGCGCCGCTATCAGGTTTGTCAGGTGTATCATCCGGCGGCGGTGGCTCGGACGTAAACCTCTTGGCCGGCCAGAAGAACCAGACGGCCCACGCATAAACCGCTACCGGCAGAATCCACATCAAGTTTACAATGAGCAGATGTAACGTGCCCTGCCCATGCATGAAGGCACCGACGCCGCCGATCAGCAGTGCGAAGCCGGCGGTGATCCAGCCGGACTCCCTTTCCACCCGGCGCCATTGCCAAATGAGCACAGCGAGTCCGGCCAACGCGGTCAGCCATTGGTAGATGCCGGTCCGCGCGACGTGGTGCGGCCGGCTCATGATGCTGGCGTGAATGACCAACCGCGAGTCGGCGCCGGCTTCATTATCGCCGGTGATGTTGAGGGCCTTGGTAAAAACGTAGGCGCGGCCATCGGTTGGAATTTCAAATTCGGGTGGCAATACGCCGGACACCGTACCGGTATCGCCATCCCTCTCACCCGGCACCTGTCCGCCCTCGGCAGTGTAATTGCGACCGGGCGCGGTTTTAGAGCGACCGGACTCGGTTGGGGAAACCGGAACCGGCTGTCTGGGGGGAACGACACCGGGAGGATTAGGTTGGGTGGTTTTCGGTGGCCCAGCAGGCGAAGGTTTCCCCGGCTCTGGAGAGGCAGCATTGGGCTTGGCACCACCTCCGTCCCGGGAGGGTTGCGAAGAGGGATCAGATGGCGAGGCATCCGTTTGTTCTGGGTCCTCACCACCCATGTCATCACCGCCACCTTCGCCCTCCGCCCCGCCGGAGTAGTCATCGTCGGGCTCGGCGGAATTGTAGCCATACGTGGTAACGCCAGGACTGTAGTGACGATCTCTCTTCATTTGAACCGCTCCGATGCCGCCCATTAGAATGAGTCCGCCAAGCACAAGGACGCCCACAACAGCGCCGCCAACAATTGCCGCCGTTTTCCAGCCGCGACGCAAATACACATTCAACACCACGAAGCCGAGGATCGAGCCCATCACGGCCAGGGTAGTCAGTCCCCAATGGACTTGGCGTTCCAGAAAGTTCCCAAGCTTGTCCAACACATCAGCCAGCGACCGGCGTTCAACCGCGGGGGGCACCATGTTTCCCTGATAGTCAAACATCTCGTGCGACTCCGGCACATAAACCGTCCAGCGGTTGAAGGTGTTGGGCAACCCCGGAGTCTCCGGCCCCTTGAGATGCAGCGTGTGTGTCTGCAACTCCGCAAGCAGGTTGTCGTGTTTGACGGGCTCATGGTTTTCAAACCAGCTCACGCGCACCTCGTATTCGCGGTTCTCATCCGCACCGGCAGGCAGCTTGAAACTGAGCCCGCCTTCCTCCTCGCGCGGTCCCACCACCTGTTCCACACGCTGCCCGTCCACCTCCGTGGCAATACGACAGGAGATAAACCGCGCTCCCTCGGGCAGACGAAAGAAGGGATCCTCCTTGTCCGTCTTTTGCACGGTCATTGTGGCAGTGGTGGCAATCTGGCCGTTGCCCGTGACCACGGAGGTCAGCTCCGTAAAGTTGGCGATGGAGTTCAACAAGGGTTGTTCCTTGTACTTGTCAACCGTGACCTTGGCGGTGAACGGCTCGGCGTTGTCATATTGAAACGCAAAGATGAGCGGGAAGGGCACCCGGCTGCGCTCCTGCGCCTGCAACTCAGAAGCGTCAATCCGGTCCAGCGTCGTTTCCGGCTCGCCCAGTCGCACCGTGCTAGCGCTGTGCACAATCAACGTGCCGGCATCCCGCTCCAGCGGCCGAAGTCCGCCGTCTTTGTCCGGTTCCAAGGGATGGGCTCCCGCCATCACAAGCACCTTCTCCAGCGGCAGCGTGTAATGAATCTGGAGGGTGTACTGGTCCCAAGCCTTTTCCTTCAGCTGGATGCGGTGATCCACCATGCCGTCAGGCGCCCCCGCCACCTCCACGGGGTCCCCCTCGGCCGGATGATCTCCAAGAAATTCCGGCTTCTCACCGTTGGCTCCCCACGCGGCCGGCACACGCACATGAAACTCGCGTACCCCTTGGTCGGCAATGGCATACACAATACGTGAAATCCCATAGACACGATTGTCGCCAATGACGACGCTGTTGGAGACTCGCGCGGCCACTCGCGGGGGAAGTCGTCGAGTGGTGAGTGCCAAGGCCCACTCCGAGCTGTCGGCGGCAAAGCCGAGGGCGTTGGCGGTGGAGGTGTCACGCAGTCCGCTGGTGCCCGTGCCCCGACGTATCTCCAAACCGCGCTCGGCGCTTACGCGCACTTCTGCGGTCTGGCGGACAGCGCCCGCAACCTTGAGGGGTTCCAGAGTCACGCTCTCGGGCAACTCGTTGTACATTTCCTCGAGCACCACGGTAACGGTCTGCTGACCCAGGATACGCTTGGCGAATTCCAGACGGATAGTGCCATCGGTAGAATCCTCCTCGCGGATGTTGGGGCCGTCAATGGAGGTTTCCATGAGGTTGGCTTGCGGCACAAGGTCGATGCTGTAAACGCCGGCCTTGGCAATGTTGAGGGTAAGCTGATGAGTGACGATGAGGCTGTTCTCTTGGAGCTCGGCGGTGATCACATCCCGGGCGGTGATCTCGGGCTGAATCCTTTCCATGGCAATAGCCAGCGAGCGGGCAGCCGTGCCGCTGGATACCCAGGCGTTGGGAGTGTTGCCCTTGCTCATGCCGTTGCCGGTGATGGTCACCTCCCGCATATCCTGCCAAGCGAGGTTGACGCGGCAGTTTTCGCGGATCACACCCTTGGGCATCGGCGCGGAGACGGTGATGTTCATGGAGTCCTCTGCGGGCACAGGCTGCTCGGTGCGGAAATGAACCTGGTAATCCCCGGCGATGGGCTTGACAAAGTGCAGGGTCAGGCCGGCGTCAGCCTCGTCCCAGCCGCGCAGCTCGACGGGCTTTTTGGCCACGGTCAGGACAGGTGTGCCCACGAGCTTTTGGCCGGGGGCGAGCTGGAAAACAGCATTGGTCGGACTGCCCTCGCCGAGGCTGTACTGATGGGTGTTGGAATACTCCACCACGGTGGGCGTGAGCTTGACGGAGCTGGCGGTCTGGCAAACCTGCCTGACAGGCCGGACCTGCTTGACCACGCGTGTTTGCCAACGCAACGCCACCTTGCGGTCAGCGCCCAGGGCGCCGCGCACTTCGGCGCGCGCGTCAGCAGCACGCGGCTGGGGTGTGCCGCTGAGCAATTCCAGTTCCATGCCATCTCCATCCACACGAGCGGTCACCACGCCAATTGTTGCGGCGGGCCCGGTGAACTCAATCTGTTTCCATGGGTCGCTCTTCTTGACGCGGGCGAGAAGACTCAAGGTCACGTCGTACTTGCCGGGTTTTTCCACCACGAGCTGGTATCCATTAGGCACACGACCCAAGCGCAGACCGGCTGGCAATTGTGGGTCCACCACGGCCAAGTCGCCTTGGAACAACGGCAGGGTAGTGGCGACGGAATTGGTGCATTCCACCTTGAGAGCCGCGGCAAAGCGGGCCTCCTTGGCCGTCAACTGGCCGTCATAGCGCGCCTCATGAACAACCACGGGCCCAGCCTTGGGCGGACGCGGCGGCTGGGCACCAAGCACGGATCCCGGGGGCGGCGCCTGGGCTGCCAAGCCAAGCGGGGACAAAAGGAGAGCCAAGAGAAGATGGAGGTTGCTCATGGGTATGCCTTTCTTTTTCAAGCCAGTCGACACCCCATCAACCGCGCGGAGCGCGGATGAGGTGTCACGCGAAACATGTTGCGCCCGATGGCGGCCATTTCCAACGGAAAATTTTTCGCAGCCAAACAAAAACCCATGGGAGCATCGCTGTAACAGAAAGACGGCGCGCACGCACCAAAAACTTCGGGAGTATTCTGCCAGTTTTACCGTCTGAAAGCTGCGACGTTATTCGCGGGTTTCTAAGGGAAAAGCTGGCGCATCCATTGCCGCTGAATTAAAAAATATGCCGATGAATCGTGATGCTGAACGAAGGCTCATTGACCGCTGCCGCAGCGGCGAAGCGGCGGCGTGGGATGAGTTATTCGACCACCATTACGCAGCCACCAGCCGGTTCGTCTTTCAACTGTCCAGTGACTTCAGCGTCGAAGACAGCGAGGAAATCTGCCAGGAAACCTTTCTCTCCGTCGTCAAAAACCTCGGCAGCTTCAGGAGCGTCAGCGCATTGCAAACATGGATCTTCCGCATCGCCGCCAACAAAGCCCGGGATTACCGGGCCAAACAAACCGCCGCCAAGCGCGGGGGCGGAATGACCCCACTTTCTCTCCAAGCCGAGGACGACGAAGGCAACCGCCTGCTGGACCCTCCCAGCCCCCTGCCCAGTCCGGACACCGAGCTGTTACGCGAGGAGAAATGGAAACTCGTCGGCGAGGCCATGCAACGCCTTGGGGGACCTTGTCAGGAAATTCTGGAGCTGCGCTACTTTGGCGACATGCCCTATCAGGAGATCAGTCGAACGTTGAATTTGAACGAAAAAACCGTATCCTCCCGCTTGAGCAAGTGCCGCGACAAGCTCGAGAAAATCCTGCGGCAAATATTTTCGAGGGAGGAAATCGCAGTATTTCCGTCTAAAAAGTAGGAGCCAACCACAATGGCCGACCAAAACGACAACCAAAACGCCCGGAAAACCGAGCATTGGCTGCAAGCCTACGCCCGGCGGCGCCGTGAGGAACACGGCTCCGGGGCGGAAATGCACGAGGCCACTCGCCAAATGCTGCACGGTGAAATCCGCCGCACATGGGGCCAAAATACCCTCGCGAAGCGCGCCACCCCGGCCCACAACGGCTGGGAAGCGTGGTTGTTAAAACTGGCCACCGGCACCGTGGCGGTTGGCGCCGTGGCACTAGGCACTTGGGCCTTGATGGATGAATCCCAGCCCGGCGGCAATGGCGGCATGCAGATGACCCGTGCGGAAGACACTGCTCGTGAGAATCAGGCGGAAACCGCCGCCCAACCGAGCCGGCAGAACGAACAGGAAGACAATCACCGGCCTGCCGACCGGCTGCACAAAACCACCCATGGGGAAGCGCTGGAGCAGGCCCGCGGATTAGCCGGGATGGTCGAGCAAAAGGCCAAGAAACTAGAGTATGACCAAGGTCAGGGTGCTCCTCCCTCCATCGCCGCCAACGCAGTCTTGTCCGACAATCTCAGAAACGGGAAAATGAATTTTGCGCCCCGCGATGTGGCTTCCAAGGTGGACGCATACAGCAACATGCGGCGCAACTTCAACACCACTCAAACCGCGCGCAGCCAAGCCAAGGGTATCCGCAATGTGTCGCCGGCAGGGGGCACGGATGACAAGGCCGGCAAGGCGGATATGGTGATGCAAAATTTTGAACTGCAGCGGGTCGGCGACAGTATTCACGTGCGTGATCAGGATGGTTCCGTATACACAGGGCGCGTCATTCTGGCCAGTGCTGTACCCGTGGCTGCCGCCGTCACCGGCCCCAATGCCGGCCGCGGCCAGCAGCTTGGTGGCCGCACAACCCCGGCCGCGCCGCGGCCCGCCAGCCCCACCGCGCCCGGAGCTGGAGGCAAGGGTCTGCCCGCCGTCGTCGTCACCCCCGCCAAGCCCGCACCCCGGCCCGTCGCACCCCCGCCCTTGGGCCCGGGTGGCCTGCGCCCCGCGCTGGTTCAGGCGCAACCCGGCCAGTACAACCCCGCCGTGCCGCATGACAACGTGGAAAACCCGCTCCGCATTACGAAACTGAATGCTCCCCTCCTCAGCCACAATATGCATGCCACGCGACAGCCGGGCAACGAAAGCCTACACCTGCTGTTCCCAAATTTCCACGGTCGTTCTGTGTGGTTCTTGTTTGAAGCGCCGGAAACCGGTTGGGCGGATATTTCGACGCAGGGAAGCAATTTCGACACCACGGTTGGCGTCTTCAAAGGCAACGCACCGGGCAACATCAACTACGTCAAGCAAGGCGGCGTCAAGCCGGTCTGGAATAACGACGTGGCCAGTGGAAACGGCCCTTGGAGCGAGGTTAGGTTCCCCTGCGAGAGAGGCGTGAAATACAGGGTGGCCGTGGATGGCGTACGTGGGTCTACCGGGCAAATCAAACTCACCACCCGTTTTGAGGCCAACCCCGCCGCTGCGGCCGCGGCCCAAAAAGCCATCGCCGATGAGGCGTTGTTTTACTTCCAAGTAGCCGGCACCAACCGAAAATCCGGCCAAACTGTCCGGTTCGAGGGATACGTCAGCAACAATGCGCGTTCTGAAAAATCCGCCGCTCTCACCAAGGCAGCGGTTGAGCTTCAGGCGGCCGAGGGAGGCAAACCCAAGGAAAGCCTGAAGAAACAAACGGATGCGCGTCTGGCGAACACCGAGACCCTGCTCATCCAAGGCCGCGCCTCTTACGGCCGTCAACAGTTGAGTATTGATGCCATCACCGCCGCAGCCCTGCCGGTCCCCGGCGAAAAGGGCAACGGAAAGAAGCGGTAAGTGGCCGCCGCCTAAACCTTCTTGTTCAGGATCGTCTGGGTTGGAAACGCCAGCTCAATCCCCTTCTCCCCAAACCGCTTGAGGATGGCCAAGTTGACCGCGGTTTGTGTGCCCAGAATGTCCGCTCCCTTCTTGATGTAATAAACAAACACCACGTTGAGCGCAAAATCTCCGAAGGCATTGAAACCCACGCTGGGCTTTTCCTCAATGGCCTCGCCGTTTTCGCCGACGATATCGCGAAGAATCTGCATGGCTTCCTCAATCTTGGTGTCGTCCATGTCGTAGGTCAGGCCCAAGTTCAACACCACCTTGCGCGAGGGCTCAGAGGAGACATTTTCAATGGCGTTGTCGGAAAACTTTGAGTTGGGAACCACCACAATCCGGCCCTCCAAGGTCTTGATCTTGGTGCTGCGCAGGCCAATCTCCGTCACCGTGCCGTCATGGCCGCTCACCTTCACGCGGTCACCTAGCTTAAACGGCGTATCGGTGAAAATGGTGAAGACTCCGAAAATGTTCTTTGCCGAATCCTGCGCGGCCAACGCCAGCGCCAGACCGCCCACGCCCAAACCAGCCAGGACCGTGGTAATATCGTAGCCTGCATTGTCGAGGGCCATAATGACCGCCATGATCCAGATAATAATCTTCACACCCCTCCGGACAATCGGTAGCAGGATGTCATCCAAATCCGTCTCGGTGTCGGCCAAGATGGGCGCCAGATATTCATCCACCAGGGAATCAAACAGCCGCGTCACCAGCCACGCCCCGATAAAGGTGATGATGACGGCAAAGAACGCGTTGATCCAGTGGTCGATGCTCTCGGAAAAACTGAGGTAATTGACGCCAAACCAAACCCCCGCGATGCCCGAGGCGGCCACCATGGGCCGCTCGACGGTATTGATCAGGATATCATCAATCTTGGTCTCGGTTTTCTCGGTGAGCTTCTTGATGTAATTCTCCATCACCCAGTACAGCGTACGCGCGACCACAATCGCACCCAGGGCGATGCCCAAGGCAATCAGCCAATCCTTGACTGAATTTCCGAGAAAAGAATTTGCGAGGAAATTTTCCATGGCTCAAACAGACTGCGCGAATCTAGATTGCCGCCCAGACGCCGGTCAAATCAATTGGCTGCAAACAAAACGGGCCAACCTTCTATAAATCGGCAGCACACACTTCCACCAGAGAATTGACCAGCAGGTCGGGATTGTGACGACCAAGGTCGGCGGCTGTTTCATTACCCGTGGCAACAGCCAGGACGCGCGCGCCAATCGCGCGGGCACATTGAATGTCACGTTCAGTGTCGCCAACGATGAGGATTTCACCGGGATTTAATTCTGCTCCCAATTGTTCACGGGCAAGTTCCAAGGCGTAACGCGCGACATCATCGCGATCCTCGTGGATATCACCGAAGGCACCCCACGCAAATTCATCCCACAAACCAAAATGTTCCAGCTTGCGGCGCGCTCCCTCGGGGTGATTGCCAGTCAACAGGCCGACGACCGGTGGTGCCGACAAAGCGCGCAAGCCGGCCAAAAGATCACGCACCCCGGGCAGAGGTTCATGATGATCATCCGGCAAGTATTCCTCCAGCCAATGCAGATATCCGCGAAATATCCGGCCGATGTTTTCCCCGCTCACCCCCAGCCCGTGCTCGGAAAGAATATCCGAAGCCAACCCGCGATCTGTGCGACCGGCAAAGATCGTGTTGGCGCAGGCATTCGCGACGCCAAACTCAGTCTCAAAGACACGCCCAAACGCCCGCACCCCGGCACCGCCCGTGCTGATGAGCGTGCCATCGATATCAAACAATACCACCTGAGCCATGGCCGCGGACCATACGCATCCCTGCCCGGCCCACTCAATCTTCAACTCACAATTCACTGGTCCTTTGTGAATGGGGGTGGCTTGACGCGGCGCGAGTCGATGCCTACGGTGGCGGCATGAAATTGAATGGCTGGACGACTCCATTTCTCGCCGGACTCTTGGCCGCGGGCTGCTCCACCATGGAACGCGTTCCCGACGAGCGACCAGACAAGCCGTTGAGCCGGGTGCGCAAAAACCAGAAGGTGGAACCGGGCGAATCGGGCCTGCAGATCATCCGTTACGTCGATGAGCAAGGCCGCGAGCGGACGATGTACATCTACGTGCCCCGCGGTGTGCCACGGACTCTCATTGACGCCATCAACGACCAACAGGTGGCCAAGGTACTGGAACTGGCTTCCAAGGAACGCGAGACCAACACGCGCGCCGCGCTCTTCGGCGCGCGCTGGGTCAGCAAGCGGACGCACTCCAAATATGCGCCCGACGGGTTCATCCTGACCGGGGAAATTTACGAGGATATGGGCCTGCACGGCTATGCCTTCAGCTCCTACAACGAGATGGTCTCCCGCTGGCCCGGACATCAACGGCGTCTGGAAATCATGGAGCGCCAGCTCGCCATCGCGGACAAGTTCAAGGACGGTCAGGCAAGCTACAAGTGGAAGATTCCGTGGCAGGATTCCGTCGCCATTCCTATTCCGCGTTGGTTTACGCATGGCCGCACACCCAAGCTCTACGACCAAATTGTCGAAAACGCCCCCTACGGGCCGCTGGCCGCGGCGGCCCAGTTTCGCGCCGGGCAAGCGCACGAGAACGCCATGGGATTCTGGGGTGGCCCCGACCGCTACAAGGACGCCGTGGCCGCCTATCAACTGGCTGCCGACCGCTATGGCCGGCGCGAGATGAAAGCAGACAACGAAACCCTGCAAACCGCCGAGGAAATAGCCGACCGCGCCATGAAGGCCTTGGACGCCGACGGTGATGGCAAGCTGACCAGCACGGCCAATCCGGATGTGTTCAAGTGGCACGGCTTCACCACCCAAGAAACCAGCGACAATGTCATCACCCGTGACGAGCTCGTCGCCATGTATCGAAAACAGGAGGAACAAGCCGCCCGCGCGCGTTATCACATCGGCAAGGTTCTGGAAAGTCGCGCCAGCGACGGCCTCTACGACCAAACCTTGGCTGAAAAATCCATCGCCGCTTATCAGGTTTTCCTGAACTATTACGGAATCAAAAATGACCAGAGCCGCTACGTTCCGCGGGAAGGCTTTGAGGATGAGTGGTTTCAGGAGAGCATTCCACTGGCCGAAAGCAGCATCGATGCCATGCGCCTCGAGCAAGCCAACGGGCTCGTCGCCATTGCCGAGTTTTATGAATTCCGAAAGCAATGGACCGCCGCTCAAAAATACTACAGCGAGGTTATCCGCGTCACCCAAAGCAAGATGCAGGGTGATCTCGACACCACGCGGTTGGAGATATACGACGACGCCAATGCCGCGCTGGACCAACTCTATCGCAAGCGCATCGAGGCCGCCGTGGCCGACCACGACGCCGCAGCCGCCGCTGAGTTGGCCGGCCGATACTACACTGCCCTGCGCCTCTACCGCAGCGCACACGTTGGCCTGAGCCTGAGTAGCGAGGATTTGGACAAATACGCCCCCGCCTACACCAGCGATGCCCTGCGCATCCGCACGCGCACCGTGGAAGACATGCGCCGAATGGATGAAGTGATTGCAAGGCAAACAGCGGGAAGCCTTTAAACAAGATGAAACGATACGCTTTGGGATGGATCGGCGCGTTTGCGCTGTTGGGGTTGACCAGTTGCGCAGGCTACAAGCTGGGGCCGGTTGGCGGCCAGATTGCTGGCGCGCGCAGCGTCCAGATAAAGTTCTTCAACAACGAGACCCTTGAGCCGCGCCTTGTTGCCGCGGTCAACCACGCCTTGCGCCATCAATTGCAGCAGGAGGGAACATTCCGCTTGGAAAGTGAAGGCGACCTCGTCGTGACCGGCGTCTTGGAGTCATTCACCCGCAACGGTGTCAGCTACAAGCCCGGCGACGTATTGGCGGTTCAGGACTACAGCCTGAGATTAAACGCCAGAATCAAGGTCACCGAGCGTGCCACGGGGCAAGTGTTGCTGGAGCGGGAGGTGACGGGAGACACCATTGTTCGCGTGGGCAACGACTTCGCCAGCGGTCAACAGCGCGCCGTTCCCCTCATCGCCGAGCAATTAGCCGCGCGAGCCACTTCGCTGATTGCCGATGGCCCATGGCCGGGTGGTGACTCCCCGGAAAACTAGCCCGCCTCGCCGCTGGCGGCACCGCACTAGGGAGTGGCTTTCCCCTTCGTAGGAGCCGCGGGCACGGGTGCCGGAGTCCCGCCTCCCAACGCAGGCACTGAGGTGCGCATGAACCGCGCACCAGAAATCGCACTCATCGCCGGGCGTGCAGGAGGAAGGCGTCGATTCAAGGGAGTCCGTAAAAGGCGCAGACGAAGGCGCACAGTGGAAAGTGTGGCCGGCCGCGTTGGAATGACAATCCCAGTTCCACCTCCTCCACCGCCACTCGGCACCGTGGGTGGACCCACCGGCGGCATAACCGTAACGCCACCGCCCAAGCCGGGAACTGCGGGCCCACTCGGACCCGTGCCCGTCTTGCCCTTGCCCTTGCCCCCTCCAGTGGGAGGCAAAATTCCGCCGCCAAGCTGGCCCTTGCCGGTGTTGCCTCCGCCGGGGCCTGCCGTGCCCACGGCCACCGCCTTCTTCGCAACACCCGGCAGGGTGGGATAATATTGATTGTAGGGATTGCCTCCCGGAGCCTGCTGACCGGACGTCACCAGCCCGGAAAACACCCACGCGATCAACCCCGCGGGAAGCAGCCATGCCAGTTGATTAAAGCGATCCCTTCGCATCATTTCGACCTCCGGCAATATCGCGCAATGCATGCGCGCCGTAAAGCCCTATTCTATAGACGGCAAACCTGCCCCTTCCCTTGAGAAAAATCCCGGTAACTTTCCTATCCAAACAGCCGTATATCCGGTTAAACTCGTCTCGTGAAACGACTGACCCCAATCATCGCCTGCCTTGTGGCCCTTGCGGTTACCGGCGCGCCGCTCAAGCTGAAGGACATCCGCGGCCCCGTGCGCCAACCCACCGCCGCCAATGGCCAAAAGGCCGCCGTTCTCTTTTTCATCACGGTCGATTGCCCGGTGGCCAACCGTATGGCGCCAGAAATTAAACGAATCGCCAAGCACTTCGGTGGCAGCGTCAAGTTCACTCTCGTCTATCCCGATCCGGATTTAAACGCCGCCGCCCTACGCAAACACTTGGACGATTTTGGCTACGGCAAAATGCCCGCCGTCCACGACGCCAAACATATGCTCGTGCGTGCCGCGAAGGCGGAAGTGACGCCCGAGGCCGTGGTGTTTGACGCCCGCGGACGTGTGGCTTACCGCGGCCGCATCAACAACCTCTACGCCGATTTTGGCAAGCCGCGCCGCGTGATCACCGAGCACAACCTCCGCGAGGCCCTCCAAAGCCTCCTCGAGGACAAGACCATCAAGCAGCCTCGCACCGAGGCCATTGGCTGCTTCATTGCCCCCCTGCTCAAATGAAATCATTATCCCCAGCCATCCTGCTTGTCACCACGCTCACGTTGCCGACAACGGGTTATTCCATCAGCCCCATCGCCCGTGTCACCACTACCGCACGCCGATTCAACGAACGAAACAATCCATGATCAATCGCATCGCACCTTTCCTCATCGCCGCAGCCGTAGGCGCTGCCGCTAGTGGCGTGGTGGTTTACCAGACCGGTAAACGCCAACAACGCGCCGCGCTCGCCGATCAGGAAGACCAGTTTAAAAAGGAAACCCGTGAGCGTGGTAGTGCGCGGGACGAAGCCGCCAGCCAAAATGCCGGCAAACTCAACGACGCCATCAAGGATCGCGACCGCGCAAGAGCGGAGGCCACTCGCCTTGACGCCCAGTTGGAATCTCTCCACGCAGCCAAGGCTATGAAACTTCCCATTGCCACCACACCCGCGGAAGTCATCACAGCCCTGCAAAATCTCGACCCCAAAGACGACCGAACCAAACGGTTATCCGTCCATTATTTTGAGAGCCTCGTTTTCATCGGCCAGCCAGCGCTGAGGGATATCAGGTCGTTTCTCCACAAGAGCGTGGATCTCACGATCCACAGGCCCATCAGCAAGGGTCGCGGGCCCTTTGGCGACCGGGCGAGGCCCGGGGAAAATGACAAGGAGCGAAAGAAGCGCGAGGAGATTCAAGCCAGCGGAGCCAACCACTACTTCAAGCCCTTCCCTAAACCCGGCAACAATTTTCCTCCCACGCTCCGCCTGGGTCTGCTGGAGGCCACTGCCAATATCGGGGGCGAAGATGCCGAGCAACTGCTGCTCGATGTCCTGAACAACACCCTGCGGGGTATCGAGGTGGCCTATCTTGACATCGCCCTGGAGCAGGTGGCCCCCGGCAAACACACAGAGCGGGTTCTGGAAATCACCCGCAAGATTCTCGCGGATATGCCCCCCATCACCGAGGACGCCGACCCCCTCGACAAGCTGACCAAGGGCTACCTCTACGCCATCCTTGTGAAACACAAGGACGAGATTTTCATCAAAACCGCCCAGCAACTGCTTATCGGCGCCGATGGCCGGCTGGATGGCCACGCCTTGGGCTACATCCGCCAAGTGCTTGGGGAACGCGCCATGCCCATTCTTCTCGCCGCCTACAAGGATCCTCGAATTACCAACAAGTGGGAGAAACTCGCTATCAGCGACGCCGCCCTCCGTTTCATCGGCCGCAACGAACAGGCCGACGCCATTTTCCATGAAATGGTCAAGGATGGCATTGCCGAAATGAAAAAAAAGGAACTCATGGACTTCAGCAAGTACGAAAGCCTATTCCTACCCGTGGGCAGCCTCATGCGGGACGCCCACGAGCAAACCCCCGAGGTGATCGGCAACCGCCGCAAATTGCTCGCCTCCGTGCGCAAACAATCCGCCGACCCCATCCTGTATTTCGGCCTCAGTGCCATGGACAAGCGCCTTGCCGAGATGCAGGAGAAAAAGGATAATCCCGGCCAACCATGAACCAGTTCTTTCACATCATCGTTGCCGGCGTAGTGGGAGCCGCCGCCGCAGGCAGTATCGCCTACTCCATCGGCGCCAAGGGAAAGGCCGACGCCTTGGCCGGTCAAAAGCGGAAATTCGCCAGCCAACTGAAAACCCAAAGCCAAAGCAGTGGCGACAAACAAGCCGAACAAGCCGGCAAACTGGACCGTGCCAAGCGGCTCGCCGCGCAAACCCGTGGCGACTTGGAAAAACAGGTGGCCACCTTGGAAGACAACCTCGCCACGCGCGACACGGAAATCAAAGCGCTTCAGGCACGCGTTCCTTCCCCTCAATCCATCATCAAAACCCTCACCCAGCTGGATCCCAACCGCGGCAGCCAAGTGAAGACCATGCGTCAGGTCATCCACCATCTTGTCGCCTTGCGCAGCCACGGCACGGACGCCCTTCCACACATCGCCACATTTCTGGAAACCAGTCAGGATATTGACTACGGCCAATCATCTCGCGCCCAAAACCGAAACCAGCCTACTGGTGAAGGCGAAAACATCGACTGGTCATCTCTAGGCGAATACGGCTACCAACTGCCTCGCTTGGGCCTGGATCTCCGGCCGCGATCACTGCGCTTGGCCCTTTTTGAAACCACCCGAGACATCGGCGACAAAAAAGCTGTCGAGGTGTTGCTTCAGGCCCTGAACAAAACCGGGCTCGGCCTCGAGGTTGTCCTCTTGGGAGACTTGCTCGACGAGTTGGAACCCAACGAACACGAGAATACCGTTCTCGCCATTGCCCGTGATCTTATCAAAAACCCTCTGGATGAGGATTCCAAGCGCATCCTTTTCGCGCTCCTCCGCGAGCACAAAGACCCCGGCCTGCTAGAACTCGCCAAGTCCATGCTCGTTAGTTCCGAAGGCCGCATCGACGGCGCTGCCCTCCGTTACCTGAACGAGACACTCGGCGAAAACGCAATGCCCCTCCTCCTCGCCGCCTACCGCAATGCCAGCGTCACCAATCCTGCTGACAAATTGATCCTTCGCGACGCCGCCATGACTTACGTCGGAAAAAACGCCTCCGCCGACCAAATTTTTCGCGACGTGTTCAGTGAAGGTTTAAAGAAAGCCCGCGACCCCAAGGCCAACCCTCGCGAAGCTTGGGGCAGCCTGTTCCAGGCAGGCGGTGCGCTCCTTAAGGGTGACAACCTTGACGTCAACACGCTGCGCAACCGCCAAACTCTCCTCAACGAGTTCCGCGGCAAAACCGAGAATCCTATGATTGAGAACGGCCTCAACAGCGTAAACAAGATCCTTGAGACACGTATCGAGCGCGCGGATGGCAGCCCTCAATTTTAATCAACCGGCTTCCTTTTCGGACAATCAAAATCCACGACCGCCGGCTTCATTCCTACCGCCTCGCCCCAGTAGGTCGTTTCAAATTCCAGAGACAAGACGCCGCATGTTGGAACGTTTTCAATTTTGCTGCCAAATACATGGTAGCCCAACTCCGTTAACCCCGGGTTGTGGCCAAAACACATCACACACGAAAACTTATCTTCCAAACCCGCAATGGTTTGCAGCCAAGTCTCTACTCCCGCGTGATAAAGCCTCCTGTCCGCCACAATCTCGCCCGCGGGAAACCCCACCGCCCCGGCAACAATTTCAGCCGTCGCCATCGCCCGAACGGCCGTACTGGAATAAACCGCATCCGGATTAATCCCACGCCGCGCCAACCGAGCACCCATCTCTGGCGCATTTCTCCTGCCACGCTCATTCAGCGGCCGCTCATGATCCCCCAGCGCAGGGTCACCCCAGTCAGATTTCGCATGGCGAACTAGAATCAAATGTTTCATAAATTCAGGTTTGCTTCCGTCTCAATTCCAGATACGTTGACCGCCAGCAACCCTATTGGAAAGCACTGACATTATGAAATCCATCTTCACAATTCTCGTGACAATCTTTTTGACGATCCCCGTCATGGCCGCTGAGGACCACATCGTGTATCAGCCCAAGGACGGCCCCGGTGGAGGAAAGCACATCGTTTTCCTGTGCGGCGATGAGGAGTATCGCGGCGAGGAGGGGTTGCCGATGATGGCGAAGATTCTCAGCCAACGGCACGGGTTCAAGTGCACGGTGCTGTTTTCGCTGAATGACAAGGGCGAGATTGATCCGAACAACCAGCGGAGCCTTTCGAATCCCAAGGCGCTGGACAGCGCGGATGCCATCGTGATGCTGCTGCGG
>CEVA01235941.1_pt1 | contig 22879 bp, 21 predicted proteins | sample 361521 | NCBI WGS metagenome assembly CEVA01 (sample SAMEA2622823, study PRJEB7988) | marine metagenome | isolation source: saline water (ENVO:00002010), including
GTATAGAGTAAGAAAAGCATATCTTCACTATCGCAGTGTTCCGGCTCACATTTTCTCGGCTGATCCATCGCTAAATCATGATACCAGTAGTCCCTCCCATTCTGCATTTGGCAGGCGAATGGCTCCTTTTCAGGATGCCTTTGTACCACGACAACGCTCTCAACACACGGACATTCCGACACGCCCTCATCCACAATATTCTTGAGCGGAAGCACCTTACCGCGACGCCACCCTCCGTCAGCAGTGATCACACATTTTGACTCGCTATCAAGGACTCTGTCTTTAATCGACTCCGCTGAAAATCCTGCGAATATTACCGAATGAACTGCACCGATTCGAGCGCAGGCAAGCAGGGCAATCACAAGTTCGGGAATCATGGGCAAGTATATGGCTACTCGATCACCCTTGCCCACTCCAATTGCCTTGAGACTATTGGCGAAGACACAAACCTCTCTAAAAAGATCAGAGTAGGTCAAAACACGCTCTTCGCCCGGTTCCCCTTCCCAGATAATTGCTGCTTTATTTCGAGTCGCACTTTTCAAGTGAGAATCGACACAGTTGTAACAGATATTAGTGCGCCCTCCTGTAAACCATTTAAAGAACGGCTTGTCCGAAGAATCTAGGACGGTTTCCCATTTCTTAAACCATTGAAGCTCTTCTGCTACTTTTGACCAATATGCCTCAGGATCATCGAGGCTTTGGCGATAAAGCGCTTGATACTCTTCCATACTCCCAATATGGGCGGATTTGGAAAAACTCTTCGCAGGCGGAAATTTTCGATCCTCCTTTAAGATGGTATCCAGTTGCTGCGTTTTCATATTTTGATCCTGAAAGAAAGATAATCACCCCCAAAGGGAGTGCAAATTAAATCTCTACATCGGAAATTCCCCGAGTATGAGAAATTGATCTACTGTTAAATTGTTAATCAACAGATAATTTAAAACCTTCGCAAATCTTCCTATTTCTCGTAAAATGTTCCACTTAGCATCTCAATCTCTCTAAAAACTAGTCCCCTAGCAGAAGGGGCCAAATAATTACAGGAAGGTGAACACCCGACTCTTTGACTACGAGATTCCAGAAAGCTCTATCGCTCAGTTTCCTACACTAAACAGGGGAGATGCGAAGCTATTGGTCGTCGATCGAAAAACGCAAGAGATCACCACCAACCGGTTTCACGATTTTCCTTATCTGGTACCGAAAGGAAGTGCTTTATTCCGAAATAACGCTCGTGTATTACAAGGCCGAATTCGCGGCAATCGTCCGTCAGGCGGAAAAGTCGAATGCCTTCTATTACGTCCTGGTAGAGACAGGGATAACTGGTGGTGCCTTCTTCGACCTGGGCGCAAATTGGGTCCAGGTCGAACATTTGAAAAAAGGGGAAGCTTCCATGCTCAGGTTCTGGAAAAGAAACCCTCTGGAGAATTCTTAGTCAAATTCAACCTAAAAGATGGAGGAGACGTACCTTCGATGGCAGAGAAGGAAGGCGAAGTGCCGCTACCTCACTACATAAGGAGAGATCAACAGTATAAGAAAGCAGTTGAGGATCGGGAACGTTATCAAACTGTCTATAGCGATCCTGAGAAAACCGTAGCTGCAGCTGCTCCAACTGCTGGTCTCCATTTTACAGAATTCATCCTGGAGGAACTCTATAGAAAAAAAATTCAGAGTTTCGACCTTACTCTCCATATCGGACTTGGGACTTTCCACCCAATTAACACCGATACAATCGAAGACTATAGTATTCATCGGGAAGCTTATGAAATTCCTCCGGACACTTTGCAGGCTCTCAAAAAACAGAGAATAGGTCCGAGAATCGCAATTGGAACAACAACTGTTCGAGCACTAGAGGATCTCTCGTTTAAAACTCAACACAAGTCCATCGGTCCAACTTCGAAATTGGGAAGCGATTCAATTTCGGCCGAGGCAAGTCTCCTGATTTACCCTCCCTTTGAGTTCCAACTCTGCCAAGCGCTTTTGACCAATTTCCACCTGCCTCGATCGACTCTAATGTGCCTTGTTGCAGCATTTCTTACTCCCGGATCAACTGACGGAATTAGTTGGTTGAAAGAAATCTACCACGAGGCTTTAGCGATGAACTACAGATTCTATAGCTACGGTGACGCTATGCTTATCCTATGAGTAACATTAACATATCGTCGTCCTTATAGAGTAACGAATTCCCGATGGTCTGAATCCACAATTATACCCTAAAAGTCTCTGTTTAATTCAAGTACTTTTTCAGTTTGCAGAAATTCGCTTACTCATCATTGTTATACATAATGAGAAGCAAATGCATAACATCCCTTATTCGAATTTTTAGTATCGCAATCAGCCTTTGCGCATTAAGTCAGTCACTTCGCGGTGTTGAGGAGATCTATAAAGCCGATCCTTCCCATTCAGGAATTGGGTTCAAAGTACGGCATTTTTTTAGCTCTGTTCCGGGCATGTTTACTGATTTTGAAGCCACCATCATAAGGGACACTGAGAATTCGGAAAACAATAGCATTGATGCTGTTATCATCGTTGAAAGTATCAACACCAACCATGCGAAGAGAGATAAACACCTACGGAATGAGGACTTTTTTGACGAACCGATACATCCTACCATTACCTTCAAAAGCACTCGGTGGGAGGAGGTTAAGGAGAATCAATTTACGGTCACAGGAAACCTTAAGTTGTTGAATGTAACTAAAGAGATAATCCTCGATGTTCGGCTCACTGGAGCCGGTCCAAATCATCGCGGCGTTTTTCTAACCGGATGGGAAATGGAAACAACACTAGATCGTCGCGATTTTGGTATAACCTACGGGCAAGATATTATTGGAAACGACGTTTCTGTAGAAATCTCTATCGAGGCGCAGAAACAATAATCTTCTTGGGTAAACTGATTTCAAATAACCAATCTAATCCTCAGCATAGTTACCCAAACCTATTTATCTCGATTCAAAGGAAGGTGGAGACCTCGCTCGAGAGTTCTGAAATTTTTGATTCGACCCGGCAGGGCTTGATCCTGTTTTGTTGTTGGACAATCCTAGCCACGACTAATGGGCCGGACGTAACGGAAATCGAAATAGTACAGCAATGAATCGAATTCTCTCCTTGTCAGACGACCCGCATACTTGCCTATGTCCAGCTGATCAGAGATTGCCTTGGGAAGATTCCGAGGCAGATTCTTCTTATATCGCTCCAGAGAATGAAGCTGTTTTTCCAACAGTTTGACAGAGTAAACAGTATCAGGAAGACCTATTTCCCCAAGGAAAATACTCCGCCCGGTAGTGTATTTTTCAGTATCAAAGAAAACCGTATGAGTTCCTTCAAGTTTTGAAGGGGATCCTACGGGAGCAGCTCCGGATGAAAAATCATTCGAACTCGAAGCCTCAGCACGAGAATTCGTGTTTAGCGTGATAATTAAAGTTAATGCACAGAATATAATCTTATCCATAGGATTCTAATTGAGGACTAATGGCTTTCGGACGAAATCTCCTTTAAGTTACCACAAGCAATGAATGTTGTCACTCTTCGAATTAAACTTGGGGTTTATTTGTCTACAGGGACGGGAAGACTATCCCCAAATCACATCTCTATAGCTTCTCGTGCGATAATAAATTTAGGTGATTAAACCGATCTGGATAAGAGACCATCCGGCTGCGAGGTAGTAATTCGATCCAAAATTTTCAGGATAAATTCCCTTTCCCGTGGTTAACAATTGGGGTATGAATACAATTCCATCAGTCACCAAGCGAAAAATCCAGTTGTGAATGAAGTTAGAGAACCACTTAGATCAAAGGCCCCTAAAATCTCCATACCTGAGAACGTGGGATGTTTTTATGTTAAGCTTATGCCTGCGATAATTTAAATATGGGCGAGTGAATGATTCAGGTTTTTCATCCCAGTGAGGAAAACGAATTGGTAGACTCCAAACTCAACTATGCCGACAACACGGGGGCAAAAAGGCTGTCTCTAGTTTCAATTGTGATACCGGTATTCAATGAAGCTATTCTTCTGCCTCATACACTGGACAGTATCGATGCCAGCCCTGGCGAGAAAGAGGTAATAGTTGTGGACGGTGGAAGCCTCGACGGCACAAGGGAATACGCTGAACAGCGGGGAGCGATGTTGATTTCATCGCCTGTTTTAAATCGGGCTCAACAGATGAACCTAGGGGCTAAGGCAGCAAAAGGGGACGTCCTCCTTTTTCTGCACGCTGATACACTTTTGCCTCAAACAGCTCTTCAAGAAATCCAAAAAGTTCTTCTCGAACACAGGATTGTAGGGGGCGCTTTCTCTCGCCATTACGATCATCCATCCCTCTTTCTCCGGACCACCTGCTTCTTGGCCAAAATACGAAGCCGCTTGTTAGGCTGGTATCTTGGAGATCAAGGGATATTTGTCCGAACTTGCGTATTCAAAGAGATTCGGGGTTTTCGGCACATTGAGAACTTCGAAGATTTGGAATTTTCCCGATCTCTTAGAAGTTTTGGACATACCGTCACACTAAATTCCTGTACTCTTTCATCAGGTCGCCGTTTTGGACAATATCCAATCCTCCGAACACTCAAAGACGTAATTCTTACCTTGAAGTATCTAAGACAGAACAAATCAACGAGATAGAGCCTTGAGGTTACAACCAGAGCTTCCCATCCCCTAACCGTAATGGGTTTAGAGTTATCCCAGACAGGGTAAAAATAGAGACATCTGGATAACCAACAAAGTGGAATTAACGGAGTAAATTAAAAAAAAGTGGGGCCAAGTAAGAATTTACCAATTAAGGGCGCACTCGTTTTAGCAAGTCCCATCGTAATCATAATTCTGGGCCGCCTATTTCTAATGGGAAACTCTCTTGAGTCATTTAACCTATGGGTAGAAGACCTTGGGGAATGGGGATACATCGCCTTCTTCGGGATATATGTTTTATCAACTATTTTTCTTCTGCCTGGATCCGTTCTAACCCTTGGAGCCGGTTTTTCCTTTGGTATTGTAGTCGGCTCATTAGTTGCTTCCATAAGTGCCACTGTGGGTGCATCTTTGGCATTCCTAATTGCTCGATATCTTGCGCGTGATACTATTTTAAAAAAATTAAATCGAAACGTGAAATTTGCCGCCATCGACTCAGCCATCGGAAGGGAAGGAGGAAAAATTGTCCTCCTTCTAAGACTGAATCCCATTTCACCATTCAATGCTCTAAACTATTTCCTCGGTTTAACCGCCATTAGATTCTGGTCCTACTTGCTAGCAAGCTGGATTGGAATGATTCCGGGTACCATACTCTATGTTTATCTCGGTGTAGCGGGGAAAGCGGGACTGGAAGCTGCTTCCGGAGGACAGGGAAGAAGCACACTGGAATATATCTTTCTAGGAATTGGTCTTATCGCGACTCTAATCCTTACAATATACATTGCTCAGATCGCAAGGAAAGCCCTACAGGAGTCAGAACTCCATGGAAGCTCCATTGAACTATAGTAAACAAATGCCTGTTCACCTGAACTTCAGGTTCAGATCTAAAATTCAGGCAACGAAAACGTGAAATCAAAGAAGCTATTAGGATATCTTGTGTACACCCTAGTTTTTCTAACTCCATACTCATTTGGGGCTTCTGAACTCAGGATTTTGCCAAAAATCGACCATTCTGCCTGGAGCGAGCTCCTGTCTGACTATGTCAATACCCTGGGCCTTGTTGACTACGGAAGATGGAAATCGAATCACTTGGATCTAGCAAAGCTGGACCGATATCTGGATCAATTCAAAGCTGAAGCTGATCCCTATGCAAAAGGCTTGGGCTTAGCCGTTTCTCTCGTAAACGCTTACAACGCTTTTACCGTTCAATGGATTCTGGATAACTATCCAACTGAAAGTATTCGCGAGCTAAAGAACTCATGGACGGGAAAACGATACTCAATTGGAGGAAAGCTGCTTTCCTTAGATAACATTGAAAATAATCATTTGCGACCGCTCATAGGGTGGCAAGTCCATGCCTTGATTGTCTGTGCCGCGCGAAGCTGTCCTCCTCTCAGAAATTCTGCCTATAGCGAAGTGAGGTTCGAAGCGGAAATCGAGGAGGCGTATCGAAATTGGCTTAGTAGGAGCGATCTAACTAAGTTCAATATTCCAGCGGGAAAAGTTGAACTCCCAATGATCTTTAAATGGTTCGCTGAAGATTACGAGCATGGGTCCAGCGTAGATGAAATCCTTCGTAATTATTCACCTGAAAGTTACAGAGAATTCGTTGAGTCGGGCAGCTACAAGATTGTCTACAAAAAATATCATTGGGGCCTTAACGATCAATCAGAATTAGGAAAATTCTATAAATAGAATCTCGTCGATTGCAGCATAGTTGCTCGACAACAGCAGGGCCAATTCAAGTCCAGGGATACGGCTTTTGCCTCCACCCTGGTTATAAAGTTTAGATTCTGTGCTATCTTAATCCAATGAGACTGGATTCAATCAACATCAACGATGATTCTCGATTTAGCCCCAAATAGCCAGACTACCTTCACAGATACCGGAAGATTAAAACTGCCAGGGAACCTTATCAGTGTGAAAACTGGAAGTGGCAAATAGAGTTTCCTTATTAATACTGGTGCCGCAAAACAAGCGGCTCATACATTTATGACGCACAATCCCCTGTTCTAAAAGAGGGCACTCGCCTTACTCGTTTCGATAATTACCTCAAGACCCCGTTCGTCGCCTTACAAATGAACTGGCCGATGGGTGAAAGCGTGGCAAATCGCCACCGCGGCTGCATCCGCTTCATCCGATTTTAGCACATCGTTAAGTCCCATCAAACTACGCACACTTCTGGCTACTTGTTCCTTACTCGCCCTTCCGAATCCAGCTACTGCCTGTTTTACCCGAAGAGGAGCGTACTCAAAAACCGGTTTCTCCTTAAGGACAACAGCAGCCATTGCTGCCCCCCGAGCCGCACCAAGAACTAATGCTGTTCTTGTGTTTTGAACATAAATCGGCTGTTCCATAGCTACATGATCTACCTGCACCTCCCCCAACAATTCTCCAACGACCTTACATATATTTCCTATACAAATTGGCATCGGGATGCTGGATTTCAGCCTGATTGTGTGGCTTCGCAAAAGCTCTATGCCTGAATCTCTAAAACTCAGAATGCTCAGTCCAGTTCCTCGAAGGCTCGGATCGATTCCCAACACAACTCCTAGGTAGGGTTTATGGCGAATCGATTCCATCTCGCCTATCCACTCCGGAGCTTGTCCTCCCCGTTCTAATCTGTCTGCCCATAGGGCTCTCACTGATCGGCGCGGCATCTCCGGAGAATATCTATTAGCTTACGGAGATGCTGTCGAGGCCTGAATAATAATTTAATTGAAAATCATGAGTTAAGAAGAGTATCGATCAGGAAACAGACAGTCGACCGTTATCAATCGAAAAGATGTTCCAGTTACAGCCCAATTCAGACGGAGGAGGACTAGTCCCGCTTGCAAAAACTTGAAGCTCGGGTGACAAGGCTTCCCAGAAGCGTGCTCGACAAAGAGGATCAAGTTCCCCGAGGACATCATCGGCCAGTACCACAGGCTTAATACCGCTACATTCAAACCACCATTTGCACTGGGCAAGCCTAATAGCGATGGCGAGACCACGCTGCTCTCCTTCAGAAGCAAAAGCTTGGACTTCACGTCCTCCCAACTGAAAGATTAAGTCATCCCTATGGGGACCTACTGAAGTCGCCCTAATCTCTTGATCCCTTCTTTTTCTCTCCCGCATTAAGGTAGCGAAGTCCGATTCTGAATCTCCCCAAACCTCGGTCGAATACTCAAGCCGTGGCTCTATTCCCCCATCTGTTAGCTTAGAATAAAAATCTATCACTTCATCATTGAGAGAACGAACAGCGGAACGCCTTTTTTGTATAACTTGGATCCCGCATGATGTTAAGATCTTCTCAAAAGATCTCAGTAGACCATCGTCTTCTCCTTCTCGTAAAAGATGATTCCGCTCACGAAGTGCCCGATGATATTGGCGGAGACAGTTGAAATAAACGGGATCCGTAGATGAAAGAGTGAGATCTAGGAATCTGCGTCTACCCGCGGGCGCGCCTCTAATAAGTTGAATGTCATCTGACGAAATAACAACAGAGGGGAAGCGGCCCAGGTGCTCACTTAGCCTTAAGACAGGATCTCCATCAACCTTGATATCACTAGCACCGGGCTGCAGGGAACAGGCGATCTCGATCAAACCTTTCCCCTCATAATCCAGAACATACCTTATCTGGGCTCGGTTTCGCCCAATAGCAACAAGCTCCCTCCGATCTGATGTTCGAAAAGACCGGAGAGCTGAAACAAAGTTTAACGCTTCAAGAAGATTGGTTTTCCCTTGACCATTCCTGCCAAGGAAAAACTGATGAAGCCCCTCGAATTCGAGATCGATAAACTTAAAATTACGGAAATCTTCGACCTTTAGAGAGAGAAATTTCACGGAATTCTCAACTCCTCACCAACTTTTAAATCGTGTGGACTCTCGAGAAGACCTTTATTCGCCTGATAGATGTCCATCCATCGGGCGGCACTGCCATAAAGCTTTTCACTGATTAAACTAAGATTATCCCCAGGCTCAACAACGTAAGCAGTAGGCCTCGATACCGGTGCCTGGGAATCAAATCTCTCGTCTTCTCTCCTTTCGTCCACCTCCAATTCAATCTCTTCAGAAACAGGGGGGGATTTAACATCCCTCCCAATAACCGATTCCGGCTGCTTACCCAATTTTGTTTTTGCGGCCAAGAGCTGGCGCTTGAGCTCAAGATTCTCCTTTTGGACTTGTTCGACTAGCTCTAAGAGATCCAATCTCTCCAACGGATCCTCGAATGGCTTGGCCGGGAAAATCCTTGCGAATTCCTTCATGGAAGTCTCGATCAGCTGTCGCACCCGTTCTGCTCGTGCTGACTGAGGATCTGTTTCAAGGTATTTCCGAAAGTGGTAAATCGCTGAAATCGGATCCTTCAAATGCTGTAAATAAAGGTTACCTGCCTGAAGCTGTGATTGCGGTGCATCCCTTCGCCTTTCAATTACGATAAGAAAAGCATTCAACGCCTCATGATTTCTTCCTTCCTTAAGTAGTTGCAATCCCCTTTCATAGTCTCCGTCTCGGATCTCAGGAGGCGCAGAATTCAAATTTTCCGGACACCCGATAACGGCGATAAAAAGAAAAGCTGTGAGCAGTCCAAGAATTATATTACGGATCATATACCCAAGTTACACAGGGTAGTGGATCAAAATAAAGACTGAAGTCTAAGAGATTTATAGACTTTGGCCTTTAGCGCACGTAGAAAATGATAGACTACCACTCGTTAGAAATTCCTAATCAAGAAATTTCTTTAGTAGGCCTTGGTGTCAATTCTCCTACATCTGTAACTGGCGTCAGTCTTCCCCAGAATCAACAAAACAAACTAATTGGAACTTCTGAAAGCGATATCTAGGAGTCGATAAACAAACTCACAATTTAACTTCTTGTTGAATCTTCAGTTCAACTGATCATATTTAAACCATACTCGTGGGATCGAGAGCTTGATCGATCGTTTCTTCATCGAGCCATCCTTTTTCAAGAAGAACTTGGCGCAGAGTTTTGTTTTCTGAATAAGCAATTTTTGCTACTTCGGCAGCCCGATCGTAGCCGATATGGGGATTCAAAGCCGTTACTAACATGAGTGAATGTTCGACTAAATTACTGCATCTTTCCTTATTCACTTCGATCCCATCGATACAACGGTCCGCAAAAACCTGGGCCCCACGACCAAGACAACCAATAGCCTCGTGCAAAGAATAAGCAATCAGAGGGATTGTGACGTTGAGCTCGAAATGACCATCTCTCCCGCCAACAATCACCGAATGACACAAGCCCATGCTGTAAATCGCGACCTGAATCAGCATTTCACTCATCACCGGGTTCACCTTTCCAGGCATGATAGAGGATCCAGGCTGGGTTGCCGGAAGATTTAGCTCGCCCAATCCAGACCGTGGACCTGAACCTAACATTCGTACATCATGGGCTATTTTAGTGAGACTGGCAGCAATAGTATTGAGGTGGCCGGCAACTTCAACAGCATCATCCCTGCCCCCTTGTGCTTCAAAATGATTATCTGCTTCCCGGAACTTAATCCCAGTTTCCTCGCTTAATAGTGCGACTACTTTTGCCGCGAATTCAGGATGGCAATTGATTCCCGTCCCAACAGCAGTTCCTCCGATCGCTAGCTCCTGGAGAGCCTCGATAGCTCGATTCGCTCTCTCCACACTCTTGTTCACTTGGGTAGCATATCCTGAAAATTCCTGTCCAAGGGTGAGAGGAGTAGCATCCATTAGGTGAGTTCGACCAATCTTTACGATCCCATTCCACTGCTCCGCTTTCTTCAATAGCGAAGATTCCAACTGAATGAGGGAAGGCACTAGAATGTTATTTAATGCTACCGCAACGCTAACATGCAGTGCTGTCGGCACTATGTCATTAGAAGACTGACCCATATTAACGTCGTCATTGGGATGAATAGGAATACGCGATCCAATCTGTTCACCTACCATCTGACTGGCGCGGTTAGCAATTACCTCATTGATATTCGTGTTAGATGACGTCCCCGAACCAGTCTGAAATACATCGACTGGAAACTGCTCAGCTAATCCCCCTTCGGCTATCTCTCTGGCAGAAGATCTTATCAACTCCGCCTTATTCGGGGCCAGCTGCTTTAGATCTTCATTTGCAGTTGCGCAGGCCGATTTTACAAGACCTAGACCTCGTATGAATCCCTCCGGCATTCTATGACCACTGATAGGAAAATTGAGGACCGCCCGCTGAGTAGAAGCCCCGTAGAGCGCTTCGTCTGGGACCTCCATCTCTCCCATGGAATCCTTTTCCTTTCTCATTCCTTAATCTTCCTCCGTCGATTCTCTATCATTATTTCCTTCTTTTCCTGAGACAACATCGTCAATTTCTGATTCACCTTTTTCATTCCTCAAAAGCGGAGCCTCTAACACTGCTTCGCCTGTTCCTCTGTCATTGGGTTCTTCAAAGGAAAGACGCCGCAACGGCTCATCCTCAGGCCGAGCAATGACAGGAACTGTAAAATCAAGTAACTCTCCATCTCGACGTACTCGAACTCCGACGAACTGATTTTCGCGTAGATAGAAAACCGCTTCACTGACATCACTTACGTCTCGGATTTCACTATCTCCAAGTGCAACAAGAACATCACCGGAGAGTAATCCAGCCTCCTCAGCCGGAGTTTCCGAAGTTACCTTTTCAATAACCACCTGGGAACCTTCCTTTCTAGAACTTAAGGGCTCAACTTCGATTCCTATCCATCCGTAGTTGATCTTTCCAGAAAAGTGAAGATCGTCACGAATCCTGAGCGCAGCACGAGCAGGTAATGAATAGGATCCCTGAACTTCAACCGGGAGCGCGTAAACCAAGATACCCACTAACTTTCCGTTAAGATCAAGCAGAGGCGATCCCCCCTCACCTGGCCCACCAGGTATGTCGGTTCTAATATAGGGTACGGGAAAGATATTAGACCCAAAACGGCTCTCTGTACCAGTAACAAGCCCGAGGGAAGGACTCGGTTTAAACTCGAGAAGAGCGCTAATCCTTAGAACCATTGTGCCTGCAATAGGCAACTCAGGGGAATCTGTTAGATGGAGGAATCTGAAGTTAGATGGAATCGACAAAACCCTAAGTAGAGAGATATTAGTATAGGAATCACCTCCTAGCATTTCCGCCGCATAGGAAATTTCTCTGTGCACAATCCAAATACGGTCAGCACCTGACGTCGAATTTGCGTTAGTCATGACGTGTCCATCACGACTGATGAAAAACCCGGTTCCTATGTCCACACGAGTTTTACCCCCTTCTCCTGCGTTTTCGAAGGCGGCACTGACTCGGACCACGGCATCGCGATTCTCCTCATACACCTCTTGGATTCGTCGTTGAAGACTTAGGAAATCTCCTTCGTCTTGAGCCTCCACTAATCCAAAAAGACAGAGTCCTAGAAATGCCAGATAAACCCATCGGGTATAGAATAAGCTAGCCATCAGCAAATTCCTAGAAAGACAATACAAACCCCAAAAATAAGAGTCTACCTTAAGATGTCTCACGTGCAGTCGCTCGATACTCATCAGAATCGTTACGATATACAACTTAATTCCAAGTCTGGAACCATTAGAAAAAAGAATCAACGGGTTGCGAGCCAGATAGATTCCCCAAATTCCTAAAAGTACTGCAACGAAGGTGCCGAAACGAATCGCACATCATCACGTACAGGAATTCCCTGAATATTCGAAGGCGGCCGAGACTCAGGGATGGAGGACAATGCAGTAAACGTGCGAGGCATTAGGTTTTTCTGATAGGAAAGTTCCTTTTCTTGCAGCACCTCAATGACTTCGATAACGAAAGTTTTTTGGAGTCTCGGAGAACGGAATATCGTAAAGTTTTGGGATTGTCGCGACTCAACTAATTGCGGTCCAGTCGACAGCTCAACTGGTTTTGCACCAGCTACCCTGTGTTCCAGCGCCTCATGCTCCTTTATCGCTGCTCCGTTTTGAAGAACAATGTAGACCAAAGCCGCTACTGCCGCAGCAGTAACAGAGACAGAAGTCGCTAAGCGGATGAAAAGCATCCGAAAGCGAGAAGGGTTCCAAGGTTCCTCGCTCACCAAAGCTTGCAAAGTTCTCCGGCGCAAGTCCCGATCAAAGTCCTCCCAAAATTTCACCGATGGCCGCTCATTCCGTTTCAGCCGGAGGACATCCTCGAGGCTTACTTTCGGGCGGCTTTCTTTAAGATGACTATTCATTCGAAACCTGGAACTCTTAATCTATGTAGGCCTGTAAATAAGCCTGGAGCTGTTGCTTGGCGTAGTGAAGTCGTGATCGAACTGTTCCTATGGAGCAGTTCATGACCTCCGAAATCTGTTGATGACTAAGCCCTTCAATTTCAAAAAGCACCACTACTGCTCTATGTTTAGGAGACAATTTATGCAGTGCTTCGTTCAATTTTTCCTGAAGTTCGCCGAGAAGAACGGATCGATCAGAATTCGTCCTAGTCACTAATGCTTCGATGATTTCAGCAGAAGAAACTTCCTCGCTGATCTTTTCGAAGCTAAAGAAATGACGCATTCTATTTTTCCTTAAATTGGTCAAAGTGGTATTGATAGCAATACGATAGAGCCAAGTAAAAAAAGAAGATCTACCTCGGAAACGCTTAAGCGAGCGAAACGCCTTGATGAAAGATTCCTGAGTAAGGTCAGCGGCATCCTCACGGTTGGAGGTAAGATTGTAAATTATGGAAAAGAGCCGTTCGCGATACTTAAGCACCAAGTGATCAAACGCTTCAACATCACCACTTTGAACTCGACGCACGTATGCAAGATCATCATCAGTCTGTTCTGCCGAGCCAAACGACCTTTGGGTTAGAGATTTTTCAACTGCCACTGATGAATGCATCTAGCCGCTCTTTTTAAGGATCCTCGAAGATGACGCAATCTTATTTCATCGTGAGGGCCCTGCTCCATTTCGGATCAAACTACAACTAATTGGCCTCCAAAAATTCCTGAGAACCTACCATCCCAAAGTTAAAAATAATCCACGGGCTTTCGATCAAATTTTATCCTTAGATTATATCCAAGACTTATCACTTTGGTCACCCAAGCCCATTTTAAAGATATATTCACCTTTTAAGTGAATATGGGAGTCCCAATGAATCACCAGGTTAGTGGCCAAACAGACTCTTCTCACCAAAATCTGCCACCCAATTGGAGATCTCAGATAGGAATTTGACTGGGGGATGTTTTAGGAAAGGGGCTAGGGCCGATTCAGCAAAATCCAACTCCCTTCGAAATAATGCGTTTGCTTCCTTGAAAACCCCATAATCAGCTAATAAATTTCTAATCACGCCTAGATCGACCTTCTGGCCACTCTGAAGCATTTTGATAAGGTCATTCCTTCGTCCTTTATCAAGACGCTTTAAAAGAAGGAGAACAGGGAGAGTCACTTCCTGATTGGCAATGTCCGTTCCTAGCGTCTTCCCTGTCCGCTCCTCCCTTTCAACAAAGTCGGCAAGATCGTCATAGATCTGATAAGCGATACCAAGATGCTTTCCATACGTCCCAGCAGCCTTAATAAAATCAACTTCGTAGCCTGCGAGTTTCGCTCCAAGGAACGAGGCAACATAAAAGAGTTCAGCCGTTTTTAATTCGATCACTCGATAGTAATCCCCAACCTTGATGGATGGATTTCCACGCTGAAAAGTTTGTATGATCTCCCCAGAACAAACCCTGCGAGTTGATGTCGCAACCGCTCTGGAAACATCAACTATAGGAAACTCGGATGCAAGTTTGAGAGCGTGAGAAAAAAGCGCATCACCCAAAAGAATCGCGACCTTCGAGCCGTATTTTTTACTAACTGTCAGATCATTATGCCTGAGAGTCGCGCCATCAAGCACATCGTCATGCACCAGAGTTGCTAGATGGACGAATTCGATTACTGCGGCAGCCTTAACGAGATCTTTAAGCACCACATTTTCCGATTGCCAGCCAGAATAAAAGAGGAGAATTGGCCGAAGACGTTTTCCGCTGTTTTTTAGGCAAAAGGCCACCATATCCTGTATTTCAGCTTCAAATTCACCGATCTGTTCATCCATGAAACTTGATAGCTTCGCTAGATGCGGTTTTACTCGCAGCGTGATCAAACCAAGATCAGAAGAATTAGATTTCTGACTGCTCTCATTTTCTGCCCCAACAAGCATGTATCAAGAAACTAGCTCATTACTTTCCAAAATCAAGTTTTCTGAATCAGGGATTTCCATTCATTTAAAGAATTTTTATGCAATGAATTTTGGATCACAGCATATCGGGAGTATATTAAATCATTTTCCCATAGAAACATCCATGACCTCATTAACCTCGTGTTCAAAACAAAATAAGGAAGGCTAACCAACCCCACTGAAACAGCCTATCTATTTCTGAAAAACATCAAGGCCTCGGTACGACCAATCAGAGCTAGACCCAAGAGAATGGAGGGACCGACGAATGATTGATCAACAACTCACAAGCAACCGAATAGCAACTCATTTGCCCAGGAATCAAACCCTTCACACGGCGATTATCTAGGCCCAAGATCTTTTCTTATGCCTGTTAGACCGAGAGCGCTTTCTACGCTTGTGTTTCGCAATCTTGCGTGCCCTTGTTTTTCTCAGATTTCCCATTAGCGATGCAAATAGTTTAACTCTGAATTTGGGCGCAACGCGCCTTGAATCGATCAGCTTTATTCCGATGGATCAAACAGTTCTTCACTGCCTTATCTAGACCGGAAACATAGGCCCGAATCGCCTTGTTTATCGTCTCGTTTTCTCCCTCTGCAATAGCCTGATCTAAATTTTTCTTTAGTGTACTCAAACGGCCCCGCGCCTGTCGGTTACGTAACTGACGCTTAGCATTTCTCCTAATGTCTTTTTTAGCTGCTTTAAGAGTCGGCATAAGATGCGAAATTGGAAACGGAGAAAATGGCGGTCTCCATCCATCGTGTCAACAGGGATTTTTCCACCCATCAGATCTACGACAACACTCACTTTAAGTGTATCGTTAAGAAAAGAGGTCTCCGGGGAGGAATAAGCCGGATTCTGTTACCCTAACTCGACAATTATTAGTTGCCGGGAAATAGGACGCATTTATTTATCTATCGATGAGTTACAACGATTCTCGACGAATCGAGATGCGACATACCCGAGACTTCGTTAGGTGGGCTACCTTATCTCCTATTCTGTCTTGCACCGGATTGGGTTTATCCTGCCCCCTCAGTTGCCCTCAGGGCGGTGAGCTCTTACCTCGCCATTTCACCCTTACCTGACCTCCACGACACTGTCGTAATATGCCGGCCTGGCGGTATTTTTTCTGCGACACTTTCCGTTACTTGGGATTTACATCCTAAATACCCTAGTTTTCACCAGGAATCCTGCCCTATGGTGTCCGGACTTTCCTTTCCCTTCTCAAGGAAGAGAACAAATGCACTCTCCCCGAAGACCTCCGATATCGAACCACGGACTTACTGAATTTGCAAGATAGAAAACTAACAATAGATCAACCGCCCACAATTGTTACAGGAAGTGATTTCCTTGGCAATACGTGCTTCAACTTCAAGATCCGTGGGAAGTTTTATGTGGCACCCAGTACACTTATGCTCCACCACTGGGACGACAATTGGTAATCTTTTTACCTGCGTCTTTACATAATGATAAGATCGAAGTTCTGATTTCCCAATACCCTCCTCAGCCGTCCGAAAATCCTCCTCAGCTCCTTCCAATTCCTGAGAAAACTCCAATTTGTGCTGAGATCGCCGCACTATTTGCTTTTCATACTCCTTAATCGTTACTTTCCGCTGAGCTTCATCGTGTTTCGCTGATTCAGTCGATTCGTCGATCATCAGCATTACTTCAATTTCCTCTTCCTCCAACGTGCTAATCTTGTCCGCAATACTGTCGATCTCGTGCTGGAGAGCACGGTATTCTTCGTTCTTTTTTACTGTCAACTGCTGGGTCTTATAGCGGTTCAATTGGTCTTCAAAAGCTCCCACCTCATTATCGAGATCTTTCCGCCTTAATTCCAACTCTTGGACAGCCTTTTTTACTGACTCGATTGCCTTGTGCTCAGTATCAATCTTGATTTGATATCCCTCAACTTCAACGGGTATCCTTTCCAACTGTTCCAATATTCGGTCACAGCGAGCATCGCACTCTTGCAGCTTTAGGAGATTTCCTATGAACGGGTTAGACATAGTATAAATATACGAGAAATCAATGTAGGCTACAATATTCGGTTGTCCAGTCTCGTTTGTCTCTTGAAACAGATATCTATTTTCAATGTTAAATGGTGCTCCTAAGTCCTCCTCATTTGCTGTTCGCTAAATTTTGCCCCAAGAAAACTCCTAGTTTTTGCAAACCGTGATCAGCCTGAGAAAACCTCTCCTGAAACGAAACCCGGCATCATCGGTCATCGATTTGACCGAAGCCATTTTCGCACCACAAGGATCTTTGAAGAATCATCTGGCCTTCGACCATCGACCTCAGCAGGAACAGATGGCGATTGCTGTAGCGCAGGCGCTGACTAGCGACCAGCCTCTTGTTTTCGAGGCTGGAACTGGAGTTGGGAAAAGCCTTGCCTACTTAGTACCTTCAATCATCCAGGCCATTGAAAGCAATCGGCAGTGCATTCTCTCTACCCATACCATTTCACTTCAGGAGCAACTTATCCGCAAGGAACTAAGACACTGCCGGCGGCTTTTTAGTACCGAACAGAGTTTAAAATCATACGGAAATTTTCGATCAGCTCTCCTTTTTGGCAGAAGTAATTACCTCTGCCCTAATCGCCTGACGAAAGCCCTAACGTCCCAAAATGAACTATTCCCTAGCACCGAAATGGCCGAGCTTAAACGTATTGTGGATTGGGCGGGAGAGACTAAGGAGGGTCTTCTCCATGAGATCACCCCAACGCCGCCTGTAAACGTATGGGAGTGGGTCAATGCAGACGCCAGCTCCTGCAATCGAAATGTCTGTAGACCCGACCATTGTTTTTTCCAAAAAGCCCGCCAGCGCCTCGAAGAGGCAAATCTGATCGTACTCAATCACAGCCTGTTCTTTTCCCTCCTGCGCTCCTCCCTAGCTGGTGATGGCCCGGGAGTCCTATTTCCTAATGACTTCGTTATCCTCGATGAAGCTCAAACCATTCCATCAATTGCTACCGAGCAACTCGGAATACACATCAGCTCCTACGGACTCAACCGCCTCCTCAGGCGCCTGTACAATCCAAACAATGGAAAGGGAATTTTTTCCCTCTGCGGCGCCCCTTCCGACAGGAAGACAGTTGAAGAAGCAATCCAGTTAAGCGACCGTTTCTTTGGCCTTATACGACAAGATCACCTATCTAGCCAAAATATCGTCCGCCTATACGAGGAGAATTGGTGCGATCCCTTTATCAATCCCCACCTTGATAAAATCATCCGAAATATTGGACACATTGCTGACCGCCACACAAAAGAATCCGATCGGGTGGAATTGCGTGATTTAAGGAATCATCTAACACGCTATCGCAATTCTATAACTGAATGCGTTGAGCTCTCTCAACACGATCACGTCTATTGGTTGGAGAAAACAGGACAAGTAGAGAATATCGTAAAGGTGAGAAACGCCCCCATCGATGTTTCCTCCCAACTCCGGGAGTTTGTGTTTTCTCGGCAAACTTCCGTCATTGTTACCAGCGCCACCCTTGCCGAAAATATTCGCCTTGATAGCTTCTCGGAAAAAATTGGAGCCTCCGGTTACCCCGCTGAGAAGGTTACCTCTCCTTTCAATTTCTCTGATCAAATGCGTATTTTTATTGCAACTGATGCACCGGCCCCTTCTCACGAACAACATAATCTAGATCTTGATTTTCTCTGCGACACGATACGGTTTTGCTCTTTGCGGGTTAAAGGTGGTAGCCTCGTTCTCTTTACTAATTACCAGTCTATGTTCGCGGTCGCCGAAATTATTCAAAGCTCCCTTTCAACCCAAAACCGATCTCTCTTCGTCCAATCCAGAGACGGTTCCCGTTCACAAATCACTTCTCGCTTCGCAAAAAAAGGAAATGCTATACTTTTCGGTACTAACAGCTTCTGGACAGGTGTAGATGTTCCTGGCTCAGCCCTATCCCAGGTTATTATTACTCGTCTTCCCTTCGAAAACCCCAATCATCCAATTATTGATGCCAAATGCCAATGGATTCAATCCAACGGCGGGAACCCTTTCACACAACACACCCTCCCCGAAGCCGTTCTCAAGCTGAGACAAGGAGTCGGCCGACTCATCCGAAATGCTTCTGACCGAGGAACCATTACCATCATCGACTCTAGAATCCTTAACCGCCCATACGGGAAACGGTTTCTTGAAGTCCTTCCGCTCTCTCACCATATCCCTTTCAGCTGTTCTAACCGATCTGAGGTCTTTGTCCCGTTAGTTTAACTTTTGCAACGGCAACTTTCAGGATTAAAATCAATATTAATTATAGCATGGAGGCGAAGATCAAGATCCGTTTCCAACTCGGATAGGAGACACATAACCCGAAGAGTCTACTACAGATAGTAAACAAGTGCCATCAGACAATAGGAACAAATCGAGTTTGATACCGTCCGCCAAACCTTGTAGCATCAAATTCCAACTTATTCCCAGCAGTGGCATCGCCAATATTCAAACAAAGGAAGGGCTGAAATACAAAGGCTGACGTTCCCAAGAACTCAAGGATTTCATCGCCTGAATCAGATTACTTAGCAGCCCTGATAATGCAAATAGAACGGCGATCATCGTCTACAGATTAAACAACTTGGTAACATTCTACGTGTCCTATCCCGAAAAATATCCGTTATTCTGGTAACTTCAAGTGCTCCCGAACACATCCTAAGTCAGGAATTAATGGAGCCGATCGGATTCGAACCGACGACTTCCACAATGCCATTGTGGCGCTCTTCCAACTGAGCTACGGCCCCAAAATTCTCGTGTCGCAAACTTGTCAGTTAGTTCCCTTATAAGGTCAATATTAATTAACCCAAGGTTATGGCAATACATCCAAACAACTAACGTCAAACCCGAGTAATCGGTCTAACAGGCTACTATTTCTAATCACACATAATCTATCCCACTCAGATTATGTGTGATTAGAAACAATGAGATCTTAAGTTATTTTCTGGTACAGATATCGCCGGCACCCTGAGCTTCTAATATTTAGCCACTGAAAGGAGAATTCCTAAATCCGAATCCTCCTATTCGGTTGACAACCTTTTTAAAAGCCGAAGCGTCCTTCTCTAAGCTTCAATTAAAGGAGGAAACTAATGCGTGCGATAATGGTCATGTTTGACTCTCTTAACCGCCACATGCTGCCACCATATGGGTGCGACTGGACCCATACCCCTAACTTCCGGCGTCTGGCAGACCGATGTGTAACTTTCGACAATAGTTATATTAGTTCTATGCCCTGCATGCCTGCCCGAAGAGAACTCCATACCGGGCGTCCCAATTTTCTCCATCGATCCTGGGGCCCATTGGAGCCTTTTGATGACTCTGTTCCCCAAATGCTCCACCAAAATGGAACATCGAGTCATCTAATCAGTGATCACTACCATTACTGGGAAACAGGAGGCGCTAACTATCATGCCCAGTACAGCACCTGGCAGTTCAAACGAGGACAGGAGGGGGATCCCTGGATGGGACAAGTGGCCGAGCCTGTCATACCTGACGCCGAGGGACAAAACGCAGTCGATGATGTCTGGCATCGTCAGGATCGAATAAACCGTGGGTTTATGAGGGAGGTTTCTGAACAACCGCAGAGCAAGACCTTTGCGGCCGGGCTTGAATTTATTCGACGCAACTATCGTGATGACAATTGGTTCCTTCAGATCGAGACCTTCGATCCTCACGAACCTTTCTTCACCCAACGGGTATTTCAAGACCTTTACCCGGACCTTTTCCCAGAAGGCAAAGCTCCCCTATTCGATTGGCCAAAATACGAAGAGGTTAAGGAGTCGACTGATCTTGTGAAGCAGTGTCGCGGTCACTATGCTGCTCTACTCAGCATGTGCGATGCAAGCCTTGGAAAAATTCTAGACACCATGGACAAACTTGATCTCTGGAAGGATACCATGCTCATAGTCTGGACCGACCACGGATTCCTCTTGAGTGAGCACGGTTGGTGGGGCAAGGGCCGCATGCCATGGTTCAATCATCTCGCTAATACACCTTTCTTCGTTTGGGATCCCCGTAACGGGAAGGCCGGAGAACGGCGCCAGTCCCTCGTTCAACCAGCTATTGATCTAGGACCTACTCTTCTCGATTTTTTCGGCCTTGAGCTAACAAGCGAGATGCGAGGTTCTAACCTCAAAGATGTGATCGAATCAGACACATCCGTTCGGAACGCCGCCATCTTTGGGACCCATGGTGGTCATGTAAACGTAACCGATGGTAAATTCGTCTATATGCGATCGGCCGTTAGTCCAGAAAACACTCCGCTCTACAACTACACTCTGATGCCCGCCCACATGCGTGAAATGTTCAGACCAGAAGAATTGCAGGAAGTTGAACTAACCGGCCCTCTGCCCTTCTCCAAAGGCTGTCGGGTTATGAAGATCCCTACACGGGGTGACATGCCTAATTGGGATCAGCATACTTTTGGTACCCGCCTCTACGACCTAAAAGAAGACCCCTACCAGAGTACGCCCATCACCAACTCGACCTCCGAAGCCAGAATGATAGAACACCTCGGACAACTTATGCAGTACTATGACGCCCCTGAAGAACAATTTGAACGGCTGGGGCTTTAGGCTGATGAGTATCTTGGTATCGACTTATATTTACTTCGGGAATTCTAACAGATAGGAAACATCCTCCAATCGAAACTTGGCTTAATTAAATCCTAGTCTAGCCGAAAAGTAATTCTTGGACGGTACCCGTTTCCATATGGCGTCGGCCCCAACCTCTGAACATTCCCAAGAGCTTGATTACCCTGAACCAAAGAAACCGCTTGGATCACAGAAGCATCAAAATCGACATTGCCTGAAGTACTTACAACTTCAATCTCGCTGATTCGTCCCTTGGAGTCCACCTTGAACTGGACGGTCGCTTCCAGTCCTCCTAAATTGGTTAGCTTAGGTTTGTTCCATGATTGGTTTATCCGCTTCTTAAGGCTCAACATGTACCGCTTCAATTCGGACTGAGTCGTATCCTTAGAAACAACATCAGTCCCTTCAGTGGCATGGGAAAAATCTCGAATCCTTCCCTTCAGTGGATCGAGATCAAAACTCTTAATTGCTACTTTCGGTGGTTTTATCTCTGCGAATTCAGCCGTATTTGGAGGACCGTGTCTTTCAAGGAATTCATCGAACGAGAGAGGCTCCTGATGGGATTCTAACTCCTCAACTCGGTCAAATTCCTCAACTTCCTCTAATCGGGGTTCCCCTATTGGATCCGCTTTCAAAGGAAGCTCAACTGAGCTGGGTGGGGAGGTAAGAACAAACTCATGAGACTCAAATCTTTCTCTGAAAATGTTTACCTGAGAACCAAACAAAAGCGAAAAAAAGAAAACTGTGTGCAGCGTGATAGAAAAAACAAGAGCCCGTATTTGGACCCTATCTCGTCCACCGAAGCCAACACTCCAACTCGATTCCTGCGTCATTATACGACGATCCTGAAATTTAATCTCCCTCGTTATTAAAAATCTGTAACACGCAACGCTTTCTTTCGCCTCACTCTCCGTTTCAGGTGAAAATACGATACCCCTAATTCACCTCAGTATCGAGGCTGATTCGTGTCAAACGGTTCTCCTTAATCAAATCAATCACTGAAATTACACGCTGGTAGGGCAGATTTCGATCTGCACGCAGATGAATTGTCGGTGGGAATGGTTTGTTTCCCAAATCGCGCAAGCGCGCCTTTAACTGAAGCTCGTCGACAATCTCTTCACTCCAAAAAATAACACCATGGGCATTAAGGGAAATAGACTGATGGCGATCTTCGTCTGATCCTTCCATTAAATCAGCTGACTCGGTCGGGAGATCCAGATCGATTGATTGCTCTAGCAACGGAGCGGTTATTATAAATATGATAAGTAGAGCAAAAGCCAAGTCGATCAAAGGCGTCACATTGATCTCGGAAAGGGCGCCAAGACGCTTCTGGCGATGGAATGTTCGAGCCATTAGATTTCTATCTGCCGTTTTATTTTATCCCCGCGTGCCGGGATAAGTCTGATCGAGAAGAGTCTTCGTATTCAAATCTATCAGCCAAAGAACTAGCAAAGTTTTCAATTTCGGTGATCATCAATTTCGTAAGAGTGAGTAAAAAATTGTAGCCAAATACAGAAGGGATTGCA
>CEVA01032357.1_pt1 | contig 22876 bp, 30 predicted proteins | sample 361521 | NCBI WGS metagenome assembly CEVA01 (sample SAMEA2622823, study PRJEB7988) | marine metagenome | isolation source: saline water (ENVO:00002010), including
AGTTTTAAACGTATTGTTCTTAATGACTTAGGAAACAGTGATAATGAAGAAGTTTTGAAGAGAGTTCTTGTTGATACATATAATGATATCGCTAAAATTAATGGAGAAGAAAAAGCAAGAGATTATAAAGAAATCCCTAAAAGTTTTTTCTATAAATATACAGAATTGGAAAGGCAGCAAAGAATAATAAATTTTAACAACATAGACAACGAAGAAGATGCTAAGATATATATTATCCATATAAATGATAGCGATGATTATGAAATGGCTATATTTTTATTAAGAAAAAACTTAGTAAATACAACTTCAACATTTAATGAAAGAAATTCAAATTTGACTAGAAAAACAGAACGTAATTTTTTTATAGAATATGAAGACGTTCTTTTTGATTTTACAATAGAATTTAGAAACGAAAAGATATTACATACACACCTATTTATACCAGAAGAAATAGTGACAACAATAGATCCTGAAGTTTTTAAAAGAATGGTGGATTTTAATCACCTTTTTTATATAAGAGAAAAGCCTAAATCTTCTAATGAACAAATAGAAATGCTTTATAGTGGGATTATAAAAAATGACAGATATAGAAGCAATTGTATTGTCGTATCCAACAATTATTGTCAAAGAATGATAACGATAGGTAAATATATACTGTCAGAATTAGAAATACGTCTTGAAGAGATAAACAATCAAAAATAAGAAACAAAAACAAAAAAGAACTCAAAAGCCTTAAAAAAACAACTTTCTAACAAAAAACCCTTCACTTTAGTGACATTTTAGTGTATAATATAATCAAATAATTAAAAACAACTAACAAAGGGGGTAAAAATATGACAAATGAAATGATTGTTCTATATACTATTGCAATATCGTTAGGCTTACTATCTGCGTTTTGCTCTCTTGCGGAGGCAAGTATAGTAGCACTAACGGAGATTTCAATTCAAAAATACGCAAACAGCAATGAAAAGTTATTTAAAAAGCTAAAAAAGTTCGTAGAAAACAAAGATAAGTTTTTATCAGCGATTATAATGTTAAATACATTAGTTAATATCGGTGGTTCAATGTTTGTAGGTTCTATCGCAATTAATTTATATAGTGCAGAAGATTATTCAATATTTCTTGGAACACTAACAATAGCAATGTTATTATTTAGTGAAATAAAGCCAAAGATTTATGCAGCACAAAACCCTGAGAATATATTGAAAATAATAGGATCACCAATAATTGTTTTTACAACAATACTGTCTCCATTTGTAAATATGGTAAATGGCTTCTTAAACAACAGCTCTAAAAATGAAAAAGACAAAATGCAAGTTGAAGAGTTAATGCATTTATTAACTACGGCTAAAAAGACAGGAATCATTCGTAACGAAGAAGAAAAGATTATGAAGAATATAATCGATCTTAAAGCAAAAACGGCTGATATTCTTATTGAGGAAGAAAATATAGTATCTATGAATGTAGGCGATAAAATCATAGATAGAAAAGACGACTTGATTGATTGTAAATATAGAAGAATTATATTAACAAATGATGAAGGTAAGCCAGTAGGAATGTTTTTTAGAGCGAAAGCATTAACAAAGATTATTAAGGAAGACGCAGATATTCCGTTTTCTAAAATAATGCACCCTGTTCCAATCGTAGACTTGAATACAGACGTAACAACCTTAGCAAGAAAACTACAAAAATCTGGTGCTCATATATCAGTGGTGGCTGACGAAGAAGGGAATGTGAAAGGAATAATAAGCTTATCTGACGTAAAAGGATTAATATTCTCTTAAAAAGACAAAAAAGAAAGCACAGACCGAAGTCTGTGCTTTTTTATTTTTAATTATAATCAATCTAGCGTTTGATTAAACTAATACCAAAATTCTTAATTCCATGTATCTCAGCGTGTTCAAAGATATGATAAAGTTCTTCTGCACTATGATAATCCTTGTCGTCATACATTTGAACAGGCATGTTATCTGCTAATGCATCTGTATAGTAATGGACAAAACACTCTCTAACGTCATGATAAAAGATTCTTGATTTTCTTGTAATCTTATATTCTTTTACATAAGTTTCCAAATTAATCTCTAATGAATACTTTTTAATGTAATCAAGTTCTTTATCAGAGATACGCTCCCCTTTATTAAATAGGAACATATCCTCAAGATTGTCATTATCTAATAAAATATCATTTACGACACTATTCAAACTTTCTTCTGTCTCTGGGTCGTCACTGTGAGTAACAGAAAATGTGCTACAGTATGTCATTACTGCTGCGGCTGCTGATAAATACCCGTCTTCCGCTTCTTGAAATTCTTCTTTTGAAATAAAATCTTTATCTTCTTTTGCTTCCTCATACTCTAAATATGAAATAATAAAATCTTCAATAGGGTAATAGAATAATGGTGGTGCTTCTGATAGGTCTCTACGAGATCTTATTTTAAAATGGAAATAATCAGTCCAAGTTTTTTTCATATAATCTTGTAGTTCATTATTAAAAAGAGAATACTCATTTACTTCAATATTAATGTTATTGCTCAATTCACAAAGGTTACATTCAGCAATATAGTTAAACTCAAAACCACTAGGAGCTAAATTTGCTTTCAAAAGTTGGTAAACCTTATCCAATACTTTTGGTTCAAAATCGAAACGGTTCGTATACATTTTACATTTATCTTTATCTTTAAATTTTGATTCAATTTCTGGAAAATGAGGTAAGAAATAATCAACAAATTCAGCTTTGTTAACATCTTGACCTTTTAATTGCATAGTGCTCACCTTTTTTTATTTTGTTTATACAAACATTATAATAAAAAAAAGGTTAAGAATCAATTTTTAAACCTTGTAACAGTTATTCATTTTCAATCTGAAAGTTTACTGCTTTATCCTCTATTCTATTTTTCAGTTTTAAAAACTTTTCTTTTTTGTTGTTTTTTAAATGATTCTTAAGTTCATTATCCAATGTTTTTTAAAAGTACGGCGTTCAGAAAAATCCAATTCGTCGGAAATTTTTTCGATAATAAGGAAAAGATCTGCGTGTTGTTCTCTAAATTCTTTTTCAAGAATAACGTCTATACTTTTCTCATCAATCCCTTTTTCTGAAAAGAATAAAATATCATTATTTTTTAATTCAAATAATAAAGATTTTTTTTCTACTTCTAAACGATTTATTTCTTTTTTTATTTTCTTGTCAAGTGAATAATTACGCCTAGCACTTTTTGAAAAGATCTGAGGAAAAAAATTAAAAAAAGCATGGAGCAAGACAAAACCGATAAAAAAAGGATAAAGAAGTAGAAGATAAAAAACTTCAAAATAATGAAAAAAAAGCACACAAGCAAAAGGAGTGATAAAACAAAAAAATATAAGCTTTATTTTTTTTTGTTTTTCTAGAAAAGGGGTTATTTTTTTTAAATGAATCTTGTTCAGAGAATTAATTTTCTTTGTCATTAAATTAATTTTTTCAATAGTTTTTTCTTTGTTATTATTCATTTATGAAGACACCTTCATGATTAATGTTTTCAAGTACAATTTCAAATGCAAATACCTTATGTTTTTTTCAATATTATTCGTTGATAACGATATATTTTTCTTCAATGTCTTCTGTTTTCTTTTTAAATTCAGTTTCCAGCTCTAATATATTATAGATAGCTTCTTTTTTATATTTTAAATCTCGTTTTTTTATTTTATGAAGTTGATTTTCTTTTGTTTCTTTTAGATAATCTAAAAATTTCATATTAATTTTTGCAAGTTCTTTGTCTTCAATAAGCTTTAATTCTTCTAAATAGGCATCAATTTTATCTTCTTTAATAATATAAGCATTATGAAATCTATTCTTTTTATTTTTAAGTTTTTTGATTTTTTTATTTATGGATAAATAAGCATAAACAATAGAAATATTAAGTAAGATATGAATAAAAACAGTGCCTGAATAATATATCTTAAAAAAAACACTAATAATGTCTTTACTCATAACATTACTATATAAAATAAAAAACAAGACAGAACCAGCAAAAAAAAGATAAATAAAAGCAGAGTAAAGAAAATTAGTAATAAAAAGGTCAGGCAGATTATCTTTTTGTTTTTTTCTATTATCTAGTAAAAGGTTTAATTTAGAAAGCCTATTAAATGCTCTCGATTTTTTTAATATTTTATATTCTTCCATTTATTCGTTCTCTATATTTACAATATTTTCTTTTGTTTTTACTATTTTTTTTATTCTTTCTTCTCTAGTTTGATCTATGTACATATCTTTCTCTTTTTCATATAAATCAAGTAATTTGTGTATACCATCTCGTTCTTCTCTGGATAGCACTTCTCTACTTAATAACTTTTTGAACGTAGCGTGTAAGATTTCAGATTCAGTTCTTATTTGTGACCGTGTTTCAAAAGAGTGAACCATTTCGTCAATAAGTGAAACATTTTTGATTCGTTCTTTAATGTTAAAAAAGTCTTCTGCTTTTAATTGGTTAAGTAATATTTTTTTTTCTTTTATTAATAAATTCTTTTTTTCTTTTATTGTGCGGAAGATTTTGATTGTTTTTTGATAGCCCTTATGTTTGGAAAGAATCTTTTCTTGAATTTGGATAGCAATAAAACCAGCAATAATAAGAAAAATAAGCCAAATTACCATATTAATGATAGGATTTAAAGGAGGCGTTATCTGAGTAATAATAATTGCAGGAATAAAAAAAGCAAAAACAAAAATAGGAATAGACAAAAACAATAAAAAATTTTTGTCAATTTTTTTTAATATTTTATTTATTTTTTTAATTTGCCTATCTTTCTTTTTTAATTCATCTTCTATTTTCTTTATTTTTTCGACGTTATCCACAAGTTGCCTCTTTTGTTTTCTCGATATTAACAAATAAAAAGACATATTTCAAATTACAAATATTGCATATTAATCATTAACTAAACAATGCATATTTTTCTTTTCTTTTCTTTTATTTTATTAAGTCTATCGCTCTTTCTTATTTCTTTTATTCGTTGGACTTCTTTATCATATTCTTCCAAAAATCTTATGACTTCTCTTTTCTTGGGTCATGTGCTTTATCTAATATTTCTAACCTAAGTTTTTCAATAGCACATTTTTCAATTATCCATAAGGTTATTCATTCTCCATTACAAATTCTTTATTTTGTTTAGAAATAATAGACAACTTACCTTTTCGTGCTTTATTATTTTCTTCAATTATTTGTTTATTGTAGTATTTTTTAAAATTTTCAAGTGTAATAGCTTGATCATAACTTAATGATATACCACTTCTGAATTCTTTTAAAACTTTGTCAAAAAAAATATTTTGATCATTTAAATAAGGGTTTTCTTTTTGATTAAATAACAAAATCGCCTTATCTATTGTAGCCTTGTTTTTTAATTTATTTTCAATGTCATTAAAGTCGAGTTCTGTAAATAAAGAAAGCTCAGATTCTTTTTCTTTAGAAAGCCTCGTTATATTCAACATAGCCGTCTTGATTTTTTTTGCTTTATTTGTTTTATTCTTTAAATAACGCTCGATAATAAAGTACAATTTATGAGCAATAAAACCATAACAAGATAAAGCAAAAATAAAAAAGAAAATTTTTACAGCAAATACTTCAACAATAGATACTTCAAAAAGAGAAGTCTGAGCAAAAAGAAAATAGAATCTAAACAGAATTGCTAGAAGCATATAAAAAAATAAAACCGCAAATGAAAATTGAAAAATGATGATATTAGTATTTAAACTGCGATTCATTTTATCTCTTAACTTTGTATATTTACTAATCTTATGATCTAAAATGTTTATTTTTTTATACTTATCCATTGCTTTCTCTTTGAATAGTTGACTTTTTGTTTTATTTTTAAGATTTCGATAATAACAAAAAAAAATCAAGTTTACAAATTACAAATTTAGCATAAATTATAAATACTTTTTAATTGTAGTATAATAATATAAAGAACAAAAAAGGACTTTAAAATGGAAAATAAAGACGATTTATCATTGTCAGAATTTATAACAGAAAAATTATTGAAAAAAGAAAGAAGACCTGCTTTTAGAAGACTACGCAAAATGGAAGCGTCAAGAAAGAAAAGAATAGATGATAAAATAGAAGCGATTAGAGAAAGAAAAGAAGCTTTGAGAGAAAAGGTTGAAGATTTTTATGTTTTTATGGTTAAAGCTCATGATTTTGTTCCAAAAGAGATTTTTGACAAAGATATTGAGAATAAGCCTAGTTATCTAACTGATGATATACATTATGAGAATAGTGTTTATGAAGGTAAATACTTGTTGCTGGAAACAGCAGGATATTCTTTAAAGGTAGATATGTTTCCTAGTGGTTGTGATTACTAAATAAGAGACAAAAATAAAAAAACGAAGAAAGTATATAAGATAAGATAAAAAAGCTAGACTTCGCCCTAGCTTTTTTATCTTTAATATCTAATTTATTCTGCAGCTACTAACTCGTTTAAGATTTTCACAATAATTTCATGCTCGGAATCATTAACTTTTTCAACAAGCATAATATACTCAAGATACAAAGAGATAATAGTTAGATTTGTTGAATGAAGATCTTCTTCTTTATGATTCGGTTCCATATATAAGTTATATAATCTATCTTTTTCATTGACTAGTTTTACACTCCAGCCTTGATCTTCAAATAATTTTTCAATATAAGGCTTGGACGATTCTTTATTTTGCTTTGGTTCTTTGTTAATTGTAGAGTTTAGATATTTTTCTACTTCAACCATATTGGGTTCAACAGAATCAATGTCAGCAAGAATGACAGAAGAAGGTGCTAACTCTTCAAATATAAAGCCGTCTTCTGAATCTAGAACTTTCACTTCTGTAACTTTAATAAGGATTTCTCCGTCAACGTCAGTAAAAGCTTTTTCTTCCTCATTAAAAGAAAGCTTTTTATAACAAGTTTGAGCAAAGCCTACTGCAACTTTAAATGCTTCTTCTTGTGTAAGTGTTTTTTCGGAACTAACAACATAAACTTTATCAGTTTCAAATTCCAAAAGAGAGACTCCAAGATTAACGATGATTTTCTGCATATAAGACATAAACTAAACCTTTTAAAGTAATTTAATAATTGCATAATTATAGCATTGCACGATAAGTAAAACAATAATTTTGGAAGATTTTAATAAAAAAAGACTAGGTGTGATGCCTAGTCTTATTATGTTTTTTAAGTTGATGTTACGCTGTTGCTTCAATTGATTCTCTGTTAAGCAAAGAGCTAAATAACTCTTTCTCTTTAAAAATAAATTAAAGTATTATTATACCAAAGATTGTTCAAAAAAACAACGATTTTAAATTAATGTTTAGTAATTAATTAAGTCAATTTCTTTTTCTTTTTTATTGAAATTAGAAAAAAATAAAGAATTAGTAGTCCTAAATGATTAAAAGAAAAGCACTCAGAAGAATGCTTTTTTGTTGTTTGATTAGTTATGTTCTTTAAAGGCTTCATCAAGAACCTTAATTACCTGTTCTTTGTAAACAGAGTGTTTGATTGAATCCTCGTAGAATCTATAAACCTGTTCTCTGTCTTCTTGGGTTTTAGTGTTATCTAACATTCGAAGAATAAGCTTCTTTTTATTTTCTAATGCCAATTCTAAGAAAGAATCAAACTTGTCACCAAGTAGCTCAATATAAACGTCTGATGCTGCTTTTGAAAGGTAATCTGTTTCAGAATCAAATGCAAGTGTTCCAAAAAGACTAGACAACATGCGATAAAGAACGTTTTTTCTTTCTTCTTTTTCTTCTTCTTCAATATCTTTAATTGAATCAACTGCAACAAGCCTATATGATTCTTTAAAAAGAAAATATGATATAGAAGGTTCATGATCAAAAGGAATGGCATATAAAGGGTAATTATACTCTTTAACACTCTCAGCCTTTTCTTTGATAAGATTAAATGTTTCTTCAGCATTCTGCTTATCATAAGTCTTAGCTAGGTTAGAAATAAATTCTCTCAATTCAGTATTCATATTTTAAACTCCACATTTAATGGATTAATAATATCATACTAAGGAACAAAAGGAAAATATAATATTATTCATTAACAATAAACACAGACTCTCGTTTCTTAGTAGAGTCTTCTAAGATGACAACTTCATTCATTAAGAAATCGATACTTTTAACATCATTACTATTATTAATAAATTCTTTTTTGCGATTAATAATATCTTTAGCCAATGATTCATTTATATTTTCAAGATCTGTTCTTTTTAATTCGTCAAACAATAAATTGATATTACTATTAACAAAGAAGTCATAATTTTCTTTCTTTACCTTGCTTATGTTATTAATTTTTTTTAAAGTCTTATTTCTTCTTTTCCCAAGATAAAATAAATAAAACGCATTGCAAACAATAAAGAAAATTAAAATAATATTAAAATAATAAGAAAATTCAAGCAAATAAAAGATTATGACAACTAAAGAGGTAGAGAGTATAAGAAAAAAAGCAAGCATTTCTCTATCAAAAAGAATAGAATTCAGTCTATTTACATTTATTTCTCTTCTTCTATACATTTTTCTAAGAGTTTCGGCTTTATCTAATAACACTGGTAATTCCTTATTCGTTTATTATTTCACTATGAATAACTTTTCTTGATTCATTTTCAAGTGTTTTAACTTTTTTAAAATTAAGTAACAGGTCTTCTTTTTCTCTTTTTTCATTTTTTATATTTTCTCGTTTTATTTCTTCTTCTCTAAGAGAGATAATTTTAGCGACAGTATATTTGTTTAGATCATTAATGTTTCCTTCATTAATTTCATTAAACATATGGCTGACATATTCTCTTTCATATTTTTTAATTTCTTTATCAAGATTATTTAATTTATCTTGAACAGGTTTAAAGAATCTATTATATCTTATAGAAAAGAGGCGATATGACAGATAACCAAATAAAAGACCAAAGAAAACAAAATATAAACAAGAAGGGCTAAGTGCAAATGAACCTACACAGAAAGCGAATATAAAGGAAGCGCAAGCAAGCATAACAAGACGCTCTTCTGTTTTTTCAGAAGGTGTCTTTTTTCCGTTTTCTAATCCCTTTTCATATATTCGAGTTAATAATTTCAGTCTTTCATATTCTTTAATATACATTTAATCGATCACTTGCCATTTTAATATTAAGTTTTAGTCAATGAGTATATATTATTGGGTTTCAAATATCAAATATCAAATAAAGTATAATAAAGCAAATAATTGTAAAATAAAAAAGACCACAACGTTGAGGTCTTTTATTATAATTTAAAACTGATTATTATATTGCTTGGTTTAATTCGTTTCCATATTCAACAATTCAATTTCTTCTTCTTTAATTAAACAAGATTGTCTCAACTCATTATTCATAAAATGATTAACTCTATCTTCATTTTTGAATTTAGGTAGATTCAATGAATCTTTCTTTCTGTATGTTTCAATAATGTCCTGAATTAGAGTAGGTTCAATCTTTTCAATTTCACTAGTTCCTTTAAGTTTAATTAGCTCATTGAAGTATGTTTGGTAATTATCTTCAATTTTAAGGGTAAGATTTTCTTTTTCAAGTTTTTCAATTTCATGATCGATTTTGCAAAATGCATCATAGTGGTTTCTAAATCTTGTAAAGAAAGGACCGTGATAAAGGAAGCTAACAAAACCGACAAGACCAATACCACAATTCAATAAAAAAAACTTACTTTCAACGAAAGCCATAAGAGAACCAACAATAAGAACAAGAGCAGCTATTAACCAAAGTAAAAAAAACAAGTCATTATAATGAAAATCTATTAAACCTCTTATCTTTTTATTGTTTTTTCTGGCGTTTCTTAATTTTCTGTCTACCTTATCTTTTCGCATTACTTTCATTTAATTTTAATCCATATGTCCGATGTTCTGTTAAAAAATAAAACCCGATAATAACATAATAAAATAAAACATTCAAATGCAAGATAAAGCATACTTTATTAAGTTCATAATTATTTAAGACAAATATATGTCTAAATCCGTATCAATTAAATAATGGATAGATAAAGAATTAAAATTAATAAAAGCATTTTCGATCCATTCTTTGTTGGAGAGAAGCTTAGAATCGTTATCTTCTAATTTAAGATCGGGAAATAAGTTATCTCGTTGATCTTTCTTGTAAACAACAAAAATAGCATAAACACTAGCTAACTTACGCAAAAATTCATAAGTTTCGTCGTTAGAGATTGAAATAATCGGAGAAACATAACTTTTTTCTTTTTTCATTGATACATGAAGACTCTCTAAGCCTTTATATTTATTTGCAAAAAAAGACAAATCTTTGAATGCTTGTTTTTGTCGAATAGAAGCATTAGGTGTATTGGTTTCCGATAAAGCACGAATATGAGATTGATAGATATCAAAAAGTTCTGGAAAACGATTTAATTTCTGAGAACCAAATTGACTCGATACAGTGCATGTATTACGTATAACTTTTTTATTTTTAAAAATATTTTCTTGTAACATAATGAACCCTTTGATAGAATTATTTTTTGTTTATTTAAGATTTATTACCATAAACAGAAGCATGACTTCGAACTGTTAATGTTTCAATATTTAAGTCTTCTTCAAAAAGAATATCATTCTTAGAACCATTTACTTGGAGCACATAATTACTATCTTCATCTTCTTCATAGATATAAGAATCGCAATCATAATCAAGAGAAAGATAAAGAATTGCAATATATCCACTTTCATTTTGAAAGAATACTTGAATCTGTGCGCCACCACCTACCATACAAGTAACATTGTCCTGTTTTGTTTTGATATATTCATAAACACTTTTGACTAAATCGTGGTGTCGTTCTTTGATAAGTTCAAAATGGAATAAAGAATGTTTGATTCTCTGTTTTAAGATATTAATAGGGTCGTTCTCAATATGAAGATTGCCTAGATTAGAGAAACAATAAGGAACATTGTCATAATTAAAAACACATTCAGTTCGAGTTTGATCTTCTTTAAAGAATGAAAGTTCAAAATCAGGAAGAGCCTCTTTATAGAAAGTTTTTATTTCTTCTAATTTAGGCAGTTTTTTGTCGCTTTCTTTTTTATTTTCTTCTAATTGTTTACTGTATTTAAAGAATTCAATCCAAAACTCTTCTTTGTGGTCTTCGAACTTGGCAATAAGTTCTGGAATTCCTAGCTCTTTTAAGAAGTATTCTTTAAAATCAATGTGGTTGTCAATGTCTTTCAAGTCTTTCATTTTTTACCTTTAATTAGAGTAATTATGTGCTTTATTATAGCAATAATGAGAAGTTTATACAAGGTTTTTGAGATCATAAGAAAGCTTAAAATTTAAAAATTATTATGTTGAGAAATTATGTTATTTTTTTTGACATTGAAAAAACTTAAACATTCACAAAATATAAATATTAATTCACTTTTTAAAATTATTTTTTATATGTTTTTTTGATTAAAATTAAAACTAAAATAAAAAAACAAAAAAGAAAGTTTTATTATTAGGTAAAATATACGAATAAAAATATATGAAATATTAAAATAAAAAACAACAATAATAAAATAAAAAGCATAAAATATAGATTGACTTTATTATTTTAATAAACTATATTTCAAAAAAAAACAAATATAAAAAAATATAAATGAGGTTTAAAATAATGGAAAAATTAGAAGAGTTAGAAAAATTAAATAAAAAGCTGGAAATGTATTGTGGAACAAAAATAGTAAATAGAGTGAAGCCATACATTAAGATTTCAAAACAAATAAATATAGTTGCAAGTGTTATTATTACTTCTTTACTTTTTATTACTTTCTGGGAGAAATTAGACTCCTTTAAGTTTTTGTTACCTATTTTTGGATTGTTTTTTTACATGAACTCTTATTTATTTAAAGAAGAAATTACTTTTAATTTTATAAAATATAAAGATGGGGATAAAATAAACTATAACTGTTATAATGAGGACGATTCTTTATATAAAGTAAGCGTTGTTGAATTAATATCTTTAACAATTAAATCTTTATTTTGTGCAATGATTTTATCTATGTTTCAATTCACGTTATTTTTCATACTCGTTGGTTTTATTATAACTAAAAGTCCGTCTACATTTATCCTGTTCGGAATGATTGGGTTTTTAACTTTTATGATGATATCATATGGGATATTTACTGGTATTCTGGATCAACGTGAAGAGCAAAGAAAACCAAATAAAGAAATGGAGAAAATAAAACAAAATATAGAATCCGAATTGGATAATGTAAAAGATTATGGCATCAAGGGTTTGTTATTTTTGAGAAAAGATTTAAATAAATCAAAGTTAAAGAATTCAATATTATCAGATTTGATTCAAGAAGAGATAGGAAAAAAATTACAAAGAGATAACAAAGATTCAATTGAAGATTATGTTTTGGAAGAAAAAACAAAAGAATTATCGATGGAGACATATTAGAAATTTTGTTTATTTTTTATACAACCTGATATTAAATTAAATAATTCAATCTGAGTATTCCATAAGGTAGATTTAAAATCACGCTCTATAATTTCAATAGTTTTGATTATTTTTTAACCAACAATTTTGAGCAAAATATTTTGTAAAAAAAATGGTAGAGAATGCAGATCGTACATAATATGCCTTCGTTGATATTCTAAAAAGAAGTCAAAAATCATTTTTCAGACTTTAAACAAAGGGAGTCTTCAAATTCACAATGCATACTATGATATAAAATATTTTAAAAATAATTTGACAATGAAAAATGGTATTTACAAAAACAAGGGTTATAAATATCAAAAAAGTCTACGAAACTTTTTCAAAAAATCACAGTAAATCAAATGCGCTCAGAAATGAATTTAAGCTCGAATATTTTAGGAAATGGTCGAAAAAATGAAAAAAACGTTTAAAAATGAAGAATATTCAATATTGTTTATTTTAAAGGAAAAAAGAGAATAAGAACAATAATATATCTATTATTCTCTTCCTAAATTGAAAACCCTATTAAAATAAGGAAAAAACAGATTTACTCTAAAGTGCTTGCGTAGGTATTGCGTGAACTTTACTCCAATAATTTTTTTATTTTTCCCCTAAATATTACACTTATTAAAACCCGTTTTTTGGTTCCGCATCCCCGCAACAAAACCATTCAATAAAAAGCATACTTTTTATTGAAAAACCTATTGACTTTTCTTTTTCATTGCACTGTTAATAAAGGTATTTTCAAGCAAAAAGTTGAGTAAAGTTTTTATATATTTTTCTTGAGTTTTTTTAATTAAAAAAACAATCCCACACTAGGTGGGATTATTTATTTATTTTTTTATCATTTGAATTTGTCTAAGAACTTTCTATAAGTGTGAGTCTTTAAAGCTGATTTAGACTCTTTACAATTCTCAATTTCATTCGTTAAAAGAGAAAGCAATTCAACTGCATTGCCCTCATTGAACTTGCCTTCTTCTATATCTTTTTGACTTACTATATTTAAATCCAACATAAGAGATAAAGAATCTTGAAACGCTTCTGAACTTTTAGGATTTTTATTTTTTTTCATCAGACGACCTTTAAAGTTTAATTAAGTTTTTTATTACAAAGTTATTATATTAAAAATATAACAAATAATCAAATAAATTTTACTTGTGAACTAATATTTTTTTTCTTGTGAACAGAAAGCAATAAAGAGAACAAAGCGACGATAGAACCATAAACAGAATACTCACCTAATTCAGAAACAAAGTATGTATAATTCATAATACCATCTTTTAATATAAAAAAAGAACACTGCCTGTGTTCTTTTTTTGTTGTTTTAATAAAATATTTTTATATAATATTATATTGAATGATTTAAACAAACATTATTATGTAGTTCTCTTAAAGCGACTAAAGCTTCTCCAGAATCAAGTGTGGTGGTTCTTAAATCATTAGGATTGTTAACACCTAGATCTTTCCACTTAACCATTTCATGAGACTCTTTTCCATCTTCAAGATAAAAAATAGTATAACTTCTATAATCCAATTCCTTAACAATAAAATTACGAATCTTGCATTTCCCTTGTTTTTCAAAATCATGATTATAAGGATCTATATGAAAAAGACTATCCCCTGGTCTCAGATCTGTAAATAAAAGCAATTTGCCACCACCATTATATTAAATAAAACATACTAAACATGCAACAATTATAATAAATAAAGGTGTAGAAATCAAGAAATAATATTATCTAATGTTTCATCAAAGTCATTGGAAAGATCTTCAAACCACGCTTTTATAAGAGTTTCAACTACTGGTTTACTATCAGTAGTTAACTCAACAGAGATAACTAATTCAGAATGGTTTTCGTCTTCTTCATGTTTTTGAACCCAAGCGCCTAAGTGCTCACTATCTTCTTCGAACTCTTCTTGAATGATACGGATTGATTTATTAATACTCTTATAGTGTTTATAAAGAATTGGATTGGCGTCTCGATCAAAAGTATTCTTTTGTAACAACTCTTCTTCTATGCAATGACCTTTTGCTATTTCATTTACTGTATCTTCCCAATAAGACATAGCTTTTTCAAAAACCTCATTATCATTAATAAAGTTTTTAAACAATTCTTTATTGTTACTCATATTATTCTCGCTTTCTGATTATAAGTTATCCGATTATAATTTAATAGAAGTAATAAATCAAATAAAAATCAAATATCTTGACTATTATTTTGTATATTGATACTATCAAAAAAATTTAAAAGTCAATATAACCAAGAAAGAAAAAATCATGAATAAAGAATTAAATCAATTTAAAGAAGTAAATGAAAGAATTGATAAATTAAAAAAAGAAAAAGATAAAAAAAATAAAGAAATAGAAAGTTATAAATTATTAATATCAACAAAAGCAAGGACTTATAATACATTTTTATCTTCAATACCTATAATAACTTACACTGCACTTGTTTATTTATTGATACCTTCACAAGAATTGTATTCTGATTTACCCTATGGGAAGATAGATCCAAGCATATACCCAATAGAATACATATTATTAATAAAGTATAGGGTAATATTTTTATTAACAACAGCGATAAGCTACCTTTCTTATCGTGTTAATATAAAAAATATAGATGAAGTAGAAGAACGTTTATCGTGTCTATTCATGGTGTTTTTTTATGTATTATTTACAATAATGTATTTTTTTAATCTTAATCATTACAATGTATCAGCTATATACGTATTCTTCTTGTGTATACCGATATTCATTAACTCTATTGCTCTTTTATTTGGTTATAAAGACGTAAAAGAATTAATAAAAATGAGAAAAAAAGATTACTTAAAAGATTTTAAAGATAGCATTAATATAGTTGAGTCAATAAATGAAGGTTTAAAAAAGGAAAATTTAAATTATATCTCATTAAAAAACGAAATAGTAAAAGATCCTGAAATAATGGGGTTGGTTCTGAGTGAAGCCAAAAAATCTAAATCTCCTTCACATGTAAATGTTTTGGTTAATGAGTTTTATAAATATAGAGAAGAATTAGAAAAAGAAAGGGAAGAAGAAGATAAGTTGAAAGATGCATATAGATCAGTATTTAATATCGATCTAGAAAAAACCAAAATATTAAATGATTAGAGTTAAGGATATTAAATAATGAAAAAAGAAAACCTGTTAAATACAATACAAAAAGAATCTAAGGACTTATTAGATTTAAAAGACAAGCACAATGAAATTGAAAAAAAAATTATAAAGGAAGGACGTTATCAAGTACTTAATACAAAAGCAAAATGTTATTTGTCTTTTTTAATTGTTCCAATACTCTATGCATTTATACTAAGTGTGTTTACCCCAATGACAATGACAGAAATATTGAGTTTCAATATAAATTTATCAAATGAATATAATAAAACTCTATCTGTAATAATGATCTCGACCTATATTTTGATAACACTTATGCTTGTTTATTTAGGGAATTTAATAAGTGGTTCTGAATTAATTGAAAAATATAGAAAAAGAAAACGAATGGATATCGTTATTGCATTAAATAGATATTCTGATTCAGAAGAATTTACATTACCTATATTGATTGTCTCTATTGCTTTTTTATTTGTTATATCTTTATATTTAATGATAGGAAGTCCCAACCCGAATGTATTAATTTATACTTCTTTGCTTTTAATTATAATTCCAATATTATTGATGAATTTATATTACACACCTTATTTATTTAAAAATAACAATAATAAAAATGAAGAATTATATAAACAAGACAAAGCATTATTGCTTCAAATATCAGACAAAACAAATCTTTGTGAGAAAATATCCTCTGAGATATTGAATGATGAATATTTAATGAAAAATGTCATAGAAAGTTATATGAATAAGAAAGAAAAAGAATTATTACCCTATGAGAAAACACTAATTAAGCAATTAGATCAAAAAACAAAACAGTTGAAAGAAGAAAAAATACGAGAAGAAGATTTAAAATCTCAATATAAGATAATGTTCAATAAGGAAATGAAAGACACAATAGAGATATCAACAGAATAACAAAAGCCCTTTCGGGCTTTTTTCTTTTTAAAAAAGACTTAAACATAAAAAAATTGACTTTTAAAGAAAGAATTGATATTTTTGGGAATTGTGGAGTGAGTATGAGCATTGAAAATCTATTAAAAGAATTTGAAAAAAGTGATAGCAAAGTTAAAGTTTTGAATAAAGAAAAATCAAAAATAGAAAAAATGAAAAAAGAAACAGGAAGAAGAGATGTCGATATGGCTAATAGAAAATCGATTTTTGTTTTATTAATTCCTGTCATCTTCTTTTTAATAATATTATCGACAATAACAGACTTCGAAATAAATCTGAGTATATTTAATTTATTTTCGATAACAGATCCTTTGTTGGAAGAAAAAAGAAAAGCTATTGGTTTTTTAATAGGGGCAACATCTCTTTTGTGTATATTTTCTATTTTATTAAGAGAGAAAATAGTAGATATTTTATTAAAAAATCCTTTTGGAACGTCAAATAGTCGTTTGATAATAATTCCAATACTTTTAATGGCATTTCCTTTATCATTATCCTTAACATTGATGGCAACTAATAACGGTCTGACAATAGCCATAACGAGTTTCTCATTTCTTGTTTTTTTATTCGTCTTTATTTTTTATTTTGTGGCTTGTTTTAAGAATCTTTTCAAAAAGAGATTGGATAATAATGTTTTATTAAAGGACAAAGAAATAAGTAAAGAGTTAGAAAAAGAATCAGATAAATATAAGTTATTAAAAACAGAATTAATAACAAATCCAGAAAATATGAAACAGATTATTGAAAAATATCATTCAAGCAAAAAACCTAGCGAGTGCTTAATATTATTAATGAATGAATTTGAAAGAGAAGCGTCAAAAAGAGAAAAACTTAAGACAAAAAAAGAAAGGCATGAAGAATTGTATAAAATAAGATTTAAAGAGTCATTTGATGTAGAAATTGAAAATTCATAATCAAAAACAAAAAAAGACCAACGAGTGGTCTTTTTTTTGTAATGTATTTTAAGTGTTAAGCAGCAGCTTTAACTTTACTTTCTTCAAAGATAATATCTGAGAATGCTTTGTGTTTTACTTTCAGAATGGAACGTTTAGCAACCAGAGCTTGAATTGTTTTCTTATTACGATGTTTTTCTTTTTGTGCTTCACTTAGACTTTCACCACCGAATTGAGAAGATTGAATCGCTTTCTTCAATTCATATTGTTTTTTAGTCGTCGCTTGATATTCTTCTTTCACAATATTTAGCTGATTGGAAACGTGCTCCATTTTACAAGCAGGAGTGCTTTGACCATAAGGAATCTGTGATAGACGCTCACGAACGGCTTGTAGCTCTTTTGAGGCAATTGCAATCTCTCGACGTTGAATTGCAATAGTAGATTGTAGTTTAGCCATATCTGGGACAGTAGTAGCCTTTTGTTTTGCAGCTTTTGCTTCTTTTTGTGCTGTTACAAGTCCTTTAATCTTCAAACGTAGTTCTTGCATTACAGTTAGGTCTTGTTGAGTAGTGTTTGAAGTAGTTACAGTTGTCATATTATCTATTTTCCTAGTTAAGTTAGTGGACACAATCTGTTGTATGCCCTTGATTTCGGAAACTATAATAACAACCTTGGATTATAAAAGCAAGAGAAAAATATACTTTTTTTAGCATTTTTTTTCTTGTTAATTTATCGTCTATAAATGAGTTTATTTTGTATTGGCTTAAAAAAGAAAAAAACCGTAAAGATTGCTCAATACGGTTTTGTTTGATTAATGTTTAAGCTTCTTTTCCCCAAGGGATAAAAGTAATATACAATAAAGCATCCCATTCAATGCCTGTTGCTTCTGTGAACAATTCTTCGAAGCCCTTTCGATTGTCTTGTCTTAACAGAAACTTGCCTTGGAATGCTTCTGGAAGTTCCAAATAGAAATTACCATTGGTTAATTCTTTTAAGCCATAGCGTTTTAAGTGCTGTTGTAATTGATAATGAGCAGTTGCTTCTAAGGCATAAGCTCGAATTTCAACGCCAAAAACATAAAGTCCATTTGTTTTTAAATTAGAGTAAGGTTGTTTTATAGGGTAAGACAATGTCATATAGCTATCAACCTCTGAATTTAAATCAGCAGGAGATTTAATCCTTTCCATTTTAGGCAACTTTGAACGCATATAAGCATTTTCATTGGAACGTCTTAAATCAGTAGGACTAACGTCAATAGTTTCAGTTGCTACGTCACAAGAATAAAAAGGTTCTTGACTCCACATATTGACAATAATGCTACTAACTTTGCCATGAAGTAATCCAGTAGGTCCTTGCCAAGCAGTTTTCTGTGGCAATTTAAAACCTTTAACACGACCAAAACGTTGAGTGTTATTTCGCTCGAATGTTACTACGTCACCAATTGAGTATCCCATCTTTTTCCCCTTATAATATTAATATGGTTTTATTATAAAAAATTAATCTTCAAAAAACAAAGAATACATTATTCACATTTTAAACTTTTATTGTTTTTTAAATTGTTTCGAAAACCAACAACAAGTGCATAAGCGTCTTGAACACCGTCTCTTTTTGTCATATTTTTTTGTTTCTTTGATAATTCGAGAAGTTCTTTTAAAACTTCGTCAAGCACTTCAATTTTTGGTTCTGTATTATTTTCAATGCTCATACTACTCTCTTTCTTTAATAATTAATAGACTGTCTATATTTGAGACTTTTTTATTTTTGTGGTCATATCCAATGTGGTCAAAGAAATCCCAAACAGAATCATGCTCTACGACTTCATATGTTGGGTAGTTTTCGAGTGCGACTTCAACGCCTTCTCGTTTAGCCATACGCTCTCGTGCTTTAATATAAATAGAATCGTCAGCATTAGTCCAGCGATCAAATCGAGTTAATGAATGATGTGTTGTTAGTTTTTTTTGATACCAATGATCAAACCAGCGATCATGAGAACGCTCTATCATTCCTTCTTTGGCACGAATCTGGCGATATGAGCCACCTCTTTTATTTCCGTTTTTAACAGTAATAACATGAACTTTAAATGTATCACCAAGAATCGAAGTGTATTCTTTAACCATAGACACTCTTTGCATTGAAAACCTCTTGTCTGATTCTTTAATTTAATATGCGGTTATTTTACCATAAGCCTTAGATAAATGGAACAAAAAGTTATCCTTGATTGTTGCATAAAAAGAGAGTAAAATTAATGCAATTTAAAACATAAAAGAAGATTGAATTATGATATCAATAATTAAAACGGCTGAGAGTCTAGAAAATACGGTTTCGGAATTTAGAAAAATGAAATCAAAATCTGGCTTGCACTTCTATACAAATCCTAATGAGTTAGCAATGGCTGTTCAATCTCTTGCCGTAATTTGTATGGCAGCAGTTTTAATGGGAGAAAATTTGGGCTTTTCTTATTATATGAGTCATATGGTTCAAGTATATGGTTCTTTTTCTTTATTCATTTATCTTTGTTATTACAATAACGTTAATATATTTAACGAAAAAGAAGATAAAACAAATAAAGAATTAAATAAGATTGTTGCTATGGCTGTGTTGTCTTTGTCTATTGTCGGAGTAATGATATTAATTCAATACAAAATAATAGATCTTGTAGGTTTTAGCGATGAAAAGAAAGCGTTTATTGAAATGACAACAGTTGTCTTTATGGTGAGCATAACAATGATAGCAGCAATGGAGATGAATTATCATTTGAGAGATAGAAAAATCCTGCAGAGCTTATCTGACGCTGAAAAACAAGTCTTTGAGAAAAGAAACGAGTTGAAAGATTTATTGAAAGATCAAAATCTCTTATATGCAATGTGTAAATATGCGAAAGAAAACCATTTAACAGAGACAAAAGAGTTAACCGAAACATTGTTCCGTTCAATGTTGTATGGCAATAAGTTTAATTCTTTATCTGATTATGAAAAGTCTACTGCATACAAACATAAAGAATTATATTAAAAAGAAAGCAAGGTTTGAAGCCTTGCTTTTTTATTTTTAAATATAACAAAGATATGATATAATTCTTATATTAGATACTTGGAGTAAAAATGAGTTTAAAATTAAAAAGATTAAAAAGATTTGTATATGATTACATTGAAAGCATTGAAGATGCGATTGTGTTTTCAAATACTATGGATACAGAAGAAATATCAGAAAAAATTGCAGGGATAAGAAACGAGATACCAAGTAGACTTGAAGAACAATCTTTCGATTCAGATATAAATTTGATAGACCCAAAAGAAATAGAAGATATATTAAAAAAAGAAAATATTGTTAATTTTATACCAACAAGTCTAAATGATTTTGTAAGCACAATGTTTTATTCGAAAGCAAATTTATCTAATGAAGAAGTTAATTGTTATCAAAAAAATGTTGAGGATTTTCAATTATCACAAGATATCAATTATATTTATGATTTAACATTTATTAAAAATGGAAATGAAAATAACTCAAATTCGAACTCTGATTTTAAAACTCTACTTGATAGAACATTTAAAGATTTACAAGTAAAAGATAAGGCTGAATTTGTTTCTAATATAAGTATATTTTTGGAAAATTATTTATCAACAGATTTTGGCAGAAAAAAAATTGAATTAATTAATGCAAATTACCAAAAAGAATTGGCGAATGATGTCGATAACAAAAAAGCATGTGTTGATTGGTTTCAAGATCTAATTGACTGTGTTAATAGTAGCACTCCAAAGAATAAGAGCAAGGTATAGATCTTAATTTTTCCATTACAACAAAGCAAGGTTTGATACCTTGCTTTTTTTGTTGTTTTTTTGATTAAAAATATGATATAATGCTGAGATTGAAACTCTAAAACAAAGGTGAAAAAATGCATCAAAATCTCTATGAATACTTAATTGTGAATGAAGAAAATATTTCTCACGTAGAAAAAATAGAAAGGGGGTCTCGCCTTGTCGCTATAAAACTCTTTATTAAATCAATAGAAAGAGAGGACACAATAACCTATATTAAGTTAATGTTTTTAAATAAAATCATCGCAAGTAGCGAAGATGGAAAACATACGAGTCAATCCCTTGAAGTTTTTACTAATTTAAAAAGTAGACCAACGCCTTCTGATTCACACGCCATAAAAGATTTCCCTTTAAGCAGGGAAGAATTGAAAAAGATAAGAAAAGATATTGTTGAAATAGTAGACGTTCTAGGGATTAAAGAAAATCTGCGAGAAGAAGAATTGACGGCATTATATGATAAAAAACAAATTCATATGAAAAAATTTAAACCACAAAACTTTCATTTTAGTAATCGTCAAAACTGGGAATGTGAGAATGATTATTATCCAGAAATGACGTCTATATTAAAAAAACTTATAGAAGATAATTTAAATATCGTAGAAGAGAATAAAATTGTAGAAGAAGATAAAGCATTAGACAATATTCTTGAAAATACAAATTTTAAATTATTTATAACAAAAAGTAAACTTCAAGAGATAGAATCAGTGATTAAAGGAAGTCCTATGTCTGAATGGTTGGATATGGTTGAATTGATAGACGGGGTCTAATTGTTTATGGATAATAGCGAAAATATATATGAATATTTAAAAGACAGAGTGAATCCAAATTCAAAAATCAAACAAAATCGCATAGAGAATACTGGTCTAGCGGTTCTTGTTGAGTTAGGGAAAAAAATAAAAAATATTAGTAGAAATATTAACATGCATATTTCTTTAATAGTAACTAGAAAAGATCTGGAATCGCCAATAAAATTAAATATAGTTACTCTTTTTTTTGAAGGAAGAATGGCAAAAATAAATAGAGACGACTTAGATATGTCAGAAGAAGAACAGGAAACTATGTTAAATGAATGCATTTCTGAAATAGAATGCTTGGTTGATCTGTTAGACGCCAAAAAAGATTACTTAGTTTCAGACATTCAAAACAAATATCTTTTCAATAAAAATAAAGATTTAGACACATTAGGTTTAAATTCTTTCAATTTGTTTTTGGAAATGAAACCAAACGAAAGCACTTTGGGTTTAATCTCGGCAGTAATGAGATACAACCTTATCAAAAACTTAAATTTATCTCCTGACACGGACATACCTTTATTAAAGGATAAAGAAAAGCTGTTGTCTTTGTGTTTTGTTTCATTGAAGGATTTGGTAGAGATATTCAAAGATATTCCTGTAAATGAATGGGTAGACGTGTTTAAACTTAATTATGGTAATTAAAATGAATGATAAATTATTAGATTATTTAAACAATAGTGATGTAGAATCAATATTTACAGCTTATAATAAAAAAGAAAAGACTTTTTTTAGCAAGACAACAATAACACAAAAACTAACACATAAAAGACTTGTTAGTAAAAGGGGGGGGAGTATTCACGTTTAGAATTAAATCAGTAGAAGAATCTGTTTATCTGCAAATTTCAAAACATTTTTACCTATGAATAACAAGAACGCCTCGTCCTTCAGGTCGAGGA
>CEVA01225618.1_pt1 | contig 22791 bp, 19 predicted proteins | sample 361521 | NCBI WGS metagenome assembly CEVA01 (sample SAMEA2622823, study PRJEB7988) | marine metagenome | isolation source: saline water (ENVO:00002010), including
AAACAAGCTGCAAGTGACCTCGAACAAGTGGTCGAGGCAATCGAAAGAGAGGATTGGGCTACGGCCGTCACATGGCTTGAAAAGATTGCTACAGAAAAACCCGAAAATGTCGAGGTTCAATTCAATCTCGCTTACTGCTACAGCAAACTTGGACAAAATGGAAAAGCTGTCAATCATTACCGCAAAGCGGTAGCACTAAAACCTGAGCTGCCTGCAGCGCACATGAATCTAGGGATGGCACTGATGGGACAAGGCATGGCTAGTGAAGCACTACCACATTTCCAGATTGCTCGAAAAATTTGGCCGAAAAAGTTTCCTCCTGCCCTCTTTTACGCACACGCTTTACTGGAAACTGGTAAACCTTTGCTAGCTGTGACAGCTTACAAATATGCACTCAGGCTAAACTCCCAGTCGGCAGATGTACATCTGGGACTAGGTCAAGCTCTGCTACGTACCGACAATGCAGAGGAAGCCGCTTCACACTACAAACGAGCCATTGAGATTAATCCCGAACTGCATTCGATGCAGCTCGAACTTGCTGCGCACTTCGAACATAATGACTCGCCTCAAAAGGCTCTCAACCTGTACAAAGATCATCTTGCAGTAAATCCTGCATCCATCGCTGCCCACCAGAAGATGGGTTTCTTGTTGCTTCGGCTTAAGCAATATCATGAAGCAGTAACATTTTTTGAGAAGTCAGTAGAACGTGATCCAACGGCTGCTAATCATACGGCTCTTGCAGAAGCTTATCTCAACACAGGCAAAACTACGCAGGCACTCACGCACATGCGAAAGGCAACAACCTATGATGACGCTAATCCAGAATTAAGGCTTCAATACGCCAACTTGTTGCTCCATAATAAACAGTTCTCTGATGCAGCACGAAATTATCTCGCATTATTGAAACAGACACCAAATGACGTCGTTGCTTGGAATGGGTTGGCCTTCGCTACGTATAAAAATGGAGATCTGGCCGGCGCCCTAAAAGCAATCATCCAATCAATCAAGGTTGGTCCTCCTATGCCCACTCAGGTTTACTTGCGAGCAATCATCGAAGACAAACTCAATTTACACAAAGAGGCTTTAGTCAGTTATCGCCAATTTTTGGAATTCAATTCGGACTTGGAAAACGAGAACTGGAAAGCAAAAGAGCGGGTGAAAGTGATTCAAAAACTTCTCAGACGGAGGTAGTCATCGAGCGACGACAAACATTCGGTCTTCTTATTGCGTTTTCAATGCCAGCATTAAGCGTGCAGAGACCTCTCGATCTCAAAACCGTAAAACAAGAACCTAACCTTGAGAAGAAAGCTCGCCTAGCGCTAGAATTTGCACACATCAGTGTGGACAGCGCTCTGGATGCTTACCAAAATAATAACCCGCAGACAGGTGAAGGTATCTTGGTCGAGATGTTAGAAGCAGTAGAATTAGCGCATAACGCCTTACTGGAAACGGGTAAATTAGCCCGCCGTCGACCCAAACATTTTAAACGAGCAGAAATTCAAACGCGTCGCCTTCTGGAGCAGCTCGACAGTCTCTCTCGCAATCTTTACCTTGAAGAACGCACACCACTGAAATCAATAATCAAACGGGTCTCGGATATCAATGACCGATTACTCAAAGCGATAATGGAAAAACCAAAAAAAAAATGACCCCATCCATCACAAAAAATTTGCATCGAAGCATTGGGTCGATACTCATCGCAATCACTAATCTTGCCGCAGTGGATCTTGTCGGCTCACGACACGAATTTCTAGACAACCATGAAATTGATTTAATACGTGAAGCACAAGAGCCGGATATACGCATAAATCACTATCTGAAATTCGCCAAACTACGGATTGAACTAATCCACTCACAGTTACAAACATATACACCTGGACGATCGAAAGTGTTACATCGGACCTTGAAAGAATACGGCCGCATCATGGAGTCAATAGGATTTGTGGTGGACGATGCTCTTGATCGTAATCTCGACCTGAATCTGGACACCGTTCAACTAGCACAACACTCGAAGAAATTTTTTGATGCGTTGCAAGAGATCATATCGAACAGGGCCGAAGACCACTTCCGTTACAAATTCATTCTGGAAGATGTGATTGAAATCACCACCGAAGTCATCGAGTTAGCAACGACTGATTTAGAGGCCAGAAGAACTAATCTTCGAGAAGCTGCGTTTCGTGAAGCCGCCGCACGTGAGGCTTCGATGACTCCTAGTCGCAAAAAAGAGATCAGAAAAACCCGCAAAGAGATCGAAAAGGGAAACCGCAAGAGACCATCTCTTCTGCGGCCGAATGAAACACTTCAACCGCGCTGATGGAATCGGTGCAAATATTGAAAAAAGGGGATCGAGACATATCGAGTCTGTCCACCGTAGGCTGTCCGAAAAACGCTGAGACCTGACTTCCTCAACCTTTGTCTGTCATCTAAAATAACTCCGTTTGAAAATTAGCTAGAATTACGATCACATATGAACATAATAAGTTATTCTTATATGATATATGCGCATTTCCCATCTAAAAATAATCCGCGACATATCGAAAACCAAAAGTATTAGCCGTGCTGCGGGGATAAACTCGATTAGTCAGTCAGCTGCTAGTCAACTTGTACAACAACTCGAAAAACAACTAAATATTGAACTGTTCGATCGCACAAAACGTCCCTTACAACTCACAATGGCAGGAAAACTCTACGACTCTGCCTGCCGCGATATAATTCGCCGATATGGTGAAATGGAGTCTCAACTCGAGGCCTTACGTCAAGAACTCGCCGGGACCATACGCGTTGCATCGATCTACTCGATCGGCCTTTACCAAATGGCTCGTATGAAAGAACACTTCGAGCGACGACATACAAATGTCCAAATCCACCTTGAATATATGCGTCCTGACAAAGTTTACCAAGCGGTCACGGAAGATCAGGTCGATTTGGGTTTAGTTAGTTACCCTAACCCCAGCAAGGACCTGAAAATTATCCCCTGGCGGATGGAAAGCATGGTGTTGGTTTGTCACCCCTCGCACGACTTAGCACGAAAACGATCCATCAAGCCCGCTGACCTCGAAAATAAAGAGTTTGTCAGCTTCGATCCTGATCTTTCCATTCGCAAGGCTTTGGACCGTTTTTTTCGAGAACAAGGCATACACCGTAAAATCGTACTAGAATTCGATAATATTCAAATGATTAAAGAAGCTTTGGTGATCGGTTCCGGCATTAGCATCCTACCAGAAAGGACAGTAAGACACGAAGCCATCGAGGGCAGATTAGTCGCACTACCTCTGGAAACTGACGGTCTAGAGCGTCCGATTGGTATCGTTCACCGTCGCACTAAAAAATTCTCCCCCGCAATAGTTCGCTTCTTAAATTTTCTCCAAGAAACGACACCCAAATCAAGAAGGTAGCTCTCTTCCAAAAGAACCGTGGTAGGATGTCCTCTTCAGGAAAATATTGAAAGAGAAGCGCAGTAATCAAAGTGTCTAACTCAGACAACAGTTCAAGACTTACCCCAACTCAGTGGTTGATCTGCAGTGTAGCTGCTCTGGGTTTTGCCTTTGACATCTACGAACTTTTGATGCTGCCGCTAATCGTGCGACCTGCACTACTCGAATTGGCTGATGTCGTTCCAGGAACACCGGAATTCAATCAGTGGGTTGGGATGCTTTTCTACATACCGGCCATTTTCGGTGGTGTGTTTGGGTTGCTTGGTGGATACCTAACTGACCGATTGGGCCGTCGTAGGGTTTTGGTGTGGAGTATTTTGCTGTATGCATTTTCGGCATGTGCAGCGGGATATGTCACCTCACCAATCTGGTTACTAGTGTTTCGCTGTACAACCTTTGTCGGAGTCAGCGTTGAATTCGTTGCCGCAGTAGCATGGTTGGCAGAACTTTTCCCAAATCCGAAACAACGCGAAGCTGTGTTGGGTTACACCCAGGCATTCTCATCAGTAGGTGGATTAATGGTGACAGGAGCTTACTACTTAGCGGTGACGTATGCCGACTCGCTTCCAGCAATCCATGGCACTCATGAAGCATGGCGTTACACATTGATTTCAGGAGTGCTCCCAGCAATTCCGCTTATAATTATCCGGCCATTTTTGCCTGAGTCCCCAGCATGGGCAAGAAAAAAGGCTGAAGGTACTCTGCGTCGACCCAGATTGGGAGAGTTGTTTCGACCCGAATTTCGCACTACAACAATTGTGACAACGGTGATGTTCGCATGTAGCTATGGAGCAGCATTCGGTGCAATCCAACATATCCCAAGAATTGTCCCTGGTTTAGGCGAACTAGCAGATCTAGCACGTACAGCAGTACAGCAAACCGTGAGCAGTGTCCAAGCATACCAGGAGATTGGTGGACTACTGGGAAGAATTGCACTGGCAGTGCTGGCTGTGCGTATTGTCGGAAGACGGAACTTGATTCGTATTTTCCAGATTCCTGGCATGCTACTGCTGCCAATTGTCTTTTTTTATGCTGCAACAAACAACCTCTCAATGTTGAAATGGGGCATCCTGCTGGTTGGAATGCTGACAGTAGCTCAATTTAGTTTCTGGGGAAATTATTTACCGCGCGTCTATCCAACACATCTGCGAGGAACAGGCGAGAGTTTTGCCGCGAATATTGGTGGCCGTATGCTGGGAACTTCAGCAGCTCTTATCACAACTACTTTGGTTAATTACATGCCCGGCGGAAGCCCGGCGGAGCAATTGGCCTATGCCGCAGGAGTTGTCGGCTTTAGTGTTTACCTAATAGGTTTCGGCGCGAGCTTCTTTCTTCCAGAACCATCTCAAGAAGAACTTCCCGAGTAAGTAGTACGGTACTCAAGGTCAACACCAAACGACACAAACTGACACTGATGCCGTTTCCTGCAAACCGAAAAATGAAATCCACTAAAACAATACTGGCAGGATCGAGTTGGAGGCAAGACCAACAAAAGGTTCTGGATAAATTCCAATCCCCAGTGTCAAAATGCCCGTGACGATAAGTGCCAACTTGACACCACGACTCAAAGCGAATGTCGTTGGTTCAACTGGACCTTCCACCAGAAACATCACCTTCACAATTCGGAAGTAATAGTAGGCCGCAACGGCAACATACAGAGCAGCAAAAATGGCCAGCACATACATCTCCGCTTCTAATAACGCGAGAAAGATGAAATACTTACCATAAAATCCAGCCAGCGGTGGAATACCTGCAAGCGACAGCAGGAAAATCAACATGCAAACTGCATAGCCCGGGTGGCGTTGGACTAATCCAGAAAGGTCGTCGATTTCTTCTACGGCACCCTGGCCACGCCTCATCGCAGTGATCAAGGAAAAAGCCCCGAAGTTCATCACTACATAGGCCAATAGATAAAGAGAAATGCCCTGTAGGCCATTCTTGTTCAGTGCTACTAAGCCGAGCAATATATAACCGGCATGTGCGATGGAACTGTAGGCAAAAAGTCTTTTCAAATTAGTCTGCGTGACCGCCGCTACGTTGCCCAGTGTCATAGTCAACAAACCGACCGCTCCAAGCAAGGGAATCCATAGCTCTTGCGCATCAAAGAACGGAACCAAGAAAATGCGCAACAGTAGTGCAAAGGAAGCTGCTTTGGATGCAACTGATACATGCGCGGTTACTGGTGTAGGGGCGCCTTCATATGCATCGGGGGCCCACATATGAAAAGGCACAGCCGAAATTTTAAACAAAAGCCCCACAGAAGTCGTAATAAGTGCTAACAGCAACATTGAGTCGTCCATGGGGCGCTCTGCTACCGCCGCCGCAATGTGACGAAGTGAGGTCGAGCCGCTCATGCCATAAAGGATCGAAAAACCATAGGCCAACAAACCACTCGAAAAAGATCCCAGCACAAGATACTTGATAGCTGCTTCGTTTGAACGTTTCTCGTTACGCAAAAACCCAACTAGAACATAAAAACCTAATGCCATTAGCTCTAGGCCTATAAATAGAGTGACCAGCTCCATGCCTTGTGCCAAGATCGCCATACCGGCTTGTGTGAAAAGCAATAAGGCGTAATATTCACCACGATGTTCTCGTTCGTTCTCCAAGTAGCGAACTGAGATGGCAATCGCCAGCATGGTCGACACAACAAAAAGTCCATTGAAAAATACCGAGAAGGGATCGATCACAATTGAACCGCCCAAGGCCGCACGCTCAGCCAAATTGTTCGCGGTCAAATCTCCATGATGTTGAAAAATTGAAAAAGCGACAAAACACTCTGCAATTAGTGCAGTCAGAGCATTGAGCCAACGCATTCTACTGTCACGGATCAAAAAACTCGTAAGCAGGATACCCAGCCCGAATATACAAAGCAGAATGACCGGCTTCAGAACAAAGAAGTCAGTTTCCGTAAAAGACAGATTCATGGTTTCCCTACATCCGAGCCAGTTAACTGAGCAACCGTTTTACTCACATCTAAAGGATTCAAAAGATCATTTCTGGAAAAGTAATCCGGATCAACTCTCTCAACTATCTTTGCGACTGGCTTGTCGAGGATATCGAAGTACGGCTTGGGATAAAGACCAATCCAAAAGCACCATAGCACCAGTGGAACAGTCACACAAATCTCGCGTAAATTCATATCACTAAGCTTTTCATTCTTGGGGTTTGTGATTGGCCCCAGCATTGTTCGTTGGAACAACCAAAGTAAATAGGCCGCACCCAGGACAATACCTAGCACAGCAAAACCGGCCCAGTAGACGTTCTTTTCAAAGGCTCCGCGCAGAATAGTAAACTCACCGATGAAACCATTCAATCCTGGCATGCCAGCGGAAGCGAGCATCGCAATACCAAAAATGACCGTATATATTGGCATACGGTTTGCTAAGCCTCCATACTCGGCGATAGCACGTGTATGACGCCGTTCATACACGATGCCGACCACCAAGAAGAGAAGAGGTGTTGAAATACCGTGATTGATCCCTTGCAATAGCCCTCCGGCAATACCATTAGGATTAAGTGCAATTATGCCCAACGTGCAAAATCCCAGGTGGCTGACCGAAGAGTATGCAACAAGTTTCTTCCAGTCCTTCTGCATCAACGAAACCAATGCCCCGTACACTATCGCGATAATTGACAACCAAGCGATAATTTGCACCGTCTGATCGTCAGTCGCTGCACCAGGAAACAGTGGGATTGAGAACCGCACCATACCGTACAAACCCATCTTCAAAAGAATACCGGCCAAAATGACCGATCCTGCGGTTGGAGCTTCCGTATGAGCATCCGGTAACCATGTATGCACTGGAAACATGGGCACCTTGATAGCAAAAGCTATAAAGAAACCCCAGAAAAGCCAAATCTGCATATCTGGCGAAATGATTGTAACCTTCATAAGGTCATCAAGTGCGAAACTAGCGAAACCGAACTGCTCTATGTGTTTGTAATAGAGGGCAAGCATGGACAGCAGCATCAAAACCGAGCCAGCTAAAGTATAGAGAAAGAACTTGATCGCGGCGTAGAGACGACGTTCGCCACCCCAAATACCGATGATGAAGTACATCGGCACAAGCATAATCTCCCAAAAGACATAGAACAGAAATACGTCTAACGCGAAGAAGACTGCCAGCATCGTAGCTTGCAGCAGTAGGAACATAGCGTAGTATTCTTTGACACGCTCCTGAATTGACGACCATGAGCATAGAATCGACAAAAAGCCAACAACGGTTGTCAACATTGTCAGCAACAGACTGATGCCATCAAGCCCCAAAGAATAGGAAACGCCTAATGAGGGAATCCAATCCGCCTTCTCAACAAACTGGTACTCGGCGACTGAAATATCAAACCAAAATACCAGCGGTAGAGAAACTAAGAATCCTAGGAAGCCAATAATATTGGCACACCAACGGATTAGTTGTTTTTTCTCCTTGGGGAGAAGAAACAAGATAAACATACCCACCAAAGGGGTAAGCCAAACAATACTCAGAATGTGTTCTTTCATCGTCTTTGCCGATTCGCTAGATGCGTGCCAATTTCAGTTCTCTCTAGACTGTAAAAACAATCAATGGAACGACTCATAACTTTACTTAACGCCATATGTAATAACTTAAGATCACGATCACTCCAAGGACCACAACAAAAGCATAGTTCTGCACAAAGCCCGTCTGTAACATCCGCGTCGGGTAACTCACGAACTTCACCAAAAAACCGGTAAGCCGAACCGTGCCATCCACAATCCAGGTATCCCACCAGATGCTTAGTCCCGAAATCCATCGCGTTAACAAGGCCGTCCCGTTAACTCCACCATCCACAACAGTCCTGTCAAAGTCACTCAGTTTCTGCCCACCACCCTTGGCGAGGCCGTCAACAAACGTCGCGTTGTAGACTTCGTCAACGTAGTACTTATTCGTCAGTACAGGATGCAAGGACCGCAACATGCGCTGCATCGGATCACCCTCGACTTTGCGATTAAACATCTTTCGGGCAAATAGAATACCTCCGATAGCCAAACCAACCGAGCACGCCATCAAAAGCCACTCAATGGTTGCATTGTGATGTGCAGCTTCCCCGTGACCATAGGCTGCCGATGCGATCGAAAACCCAAGCCAGTGCTCGAGATTTGGCAGCATTTCGTGTATCGGACCAAAAACAACTGGGGTTCCCACCCAGCCAGCCAATACGCTACCAACCGCCAACACTACCAGTGGTACAGTCATTGTCCTCGGTGACTCGTGCACGTGAACATTCGGATCAACACGGGAAACACCGTAGAAGGTCATGTACATCAGTCGAAACATGTAAAAGGCAGTCATGCCAGCAGTAATAAACCCCAGAACCCAAAGTAATTGAAAATCACCGCCATGGGAAGAAAAAGTCTTCCACAAAATTTCGTCTTTCGAGAAAAAACCCGCCAGTCCGGGAATACCAGCAATTGCTATCGCACCAATCCACATTGTTCGGTAAGTAACGGGTATTTTGTCCCTAAGGCCACCCATCTTACGCATGTCCTGTTCTCCACCTACTGCGTGAATTACAGAACCCGAACCCAAGAACAGAAGCGCCTTGAAGAACGCATGCGTATAAAGATGAAACACGCCCACCCAAAATGCACCTACGCCACACGCTAGAAACATATAACCGAGCTGGCTAACTGTCGAATAGGCTAACACCCTCTTAATATCGTTTTGAACTAGAGCGATTGTAGCTGCGAAAATGGCGGTTGCAGCACCAACCACTGCAACAATCAACATCGTCTTGGGTGCGAGTATGTAAATTTCACTTGACCTAGCTACCATGTAAACTCCCGCGGTCACCATCGTGGCCGCATGGATCAGAGCCGACACAGGAGTAGGACCCTCCATCGCATCCGGTAACCATACGTACAATGGCAGTTGCGCTGACTTACCAGTCGCACCTATGAAGAAAAACAGCGTGATCCAGCTCAAAACACCAAAAGCAGTAGTTTCTGCCGTGAAGCCACCCTCCTCAAGAGCAGGGCCTATCTCTGTAAACTGGAGAGTTCCCAAAGTCGTAAAAGTAAGCAACATCCCCAGCACAAAGGCTGCATCTCCAATACGATTCACTAAGAACGCCTTAGTTGCCGCATCAGTCGCCGACTTTCGATGAAAGTAAAACCCGATGAGAAGGTAGCTACATAAACCAACGCCCTCCCAACCCACAAACAACAATACGTAGTTATTGGCCAAAACCAACGTCAACATGAAAAAGATGAAAAGGTTCAGATATCCAAAAAAGCGGTAGTACCCACCATCATGAGCCATATAGCCAATGGAGTAGACATGTATCAAAAACCCAATCCCGGTAACAATCAGCACCATTACTGAACTGAGCGGATCAAGCAAAAATCCCCAGTCAGCAGTGAAACTGGCTACTCCACCCGATGCAACTGCAGACTTTAGGCCTGCCAGCCAGGTATAGAGCACCACTTCCTGTCTAGGCTCTTCAAGACCATGCAGATCTATTACCGCAAACAACGAAAACAGGAAAGCAATCAGAACCGTTCCTGGACAAAGTAAACTGATCACTCTGTGTCCAAACGAGGACTCAGAGTGACTACCATGGTCGCCATTTCCATGAGCTTCAGCAGACAGAGATTGAGGATCAAGTCGACGCCCAAAAATCAGCATCAGCAAGGCTCCCAAAAGAGGGAACAGCGGAATTAGCCATATATTATCTAGAAACATTTACTTCTATTTCTTCAGAGTCACGGCTCTCATTGCCTTGATCTTTTTCTAGTCAGTCTCTTCCACGCAGCTAAATTTCATCGTCTACCACCTGAGAATATCGATTTCATCGGCATGAATAGTCTCTTTATTTCGAAACAGGGCAATCAAGATTCCTAGCGCCACCGCCACCTCGGCAGCAGCTGCAGTAATCACGAAGATAACGAACACTTGACCATTGACATTTCCTAGATAGTTAGAAAAAGCCACCAAATTGATATTGACGGCATTAAGAATTAGTTCTATTGACATCAGTATGACTAGCAAATTACGCCTTGTCAGAACGCCTACCGTGCCAATCAACAGTAGCGCCGTACTCAAAAACAGATAGTGTGTAGTTGTCACCGGAAACATAAAGAAAACCTTATCTCTTCACCAAACGGAACTCATCTTTCTACGACTCTCTACGAACCTTAGCCATAACTACCGCACCGATCATAGCAACCAACAGCAGAACGGAGGCCAATTCAAACGCCAGAAGATATTCCGAAAACAATACTCCGCCCACATCTTCTGAATTGCTCCCTAGATCACCAAGATCTCTAGCCACAGACGGCTCAGCTAATTCAAACAATCCCGAACCATGTGACAACAAGAGACCTAATTGCACGGCCAATACTGTGCCACCAATCAAAGCCAGCCACTTCTGGGAAGAAAAGCGTCGCTGGCGCGACTCCTCTCCAACCGGCACCAGCATAATCACAAACATGTACAAGACCATGATCCCACCTATATAGACGATGATCTGTACGCCTGCGAGAAATTCTGCCTGTTGCAGCAGATACAAACCAGCCACTCCAAGCAATGTCATAATCAAACAGACTGCACAATAGACGACATTTCTCATTGAAATCGTCAAGATCGCACCCACTAAAACGATGGTTGCAAAGAGGTAAAAAAATGTGCCGTCAAGCAGCATAAATAAGTGAATATCTCCTATTTCCCACCTGGGAACCCTTCTCAGAACTTGTACTCAGTCGGCAAAGGACCCTCTTCGAGCATCTGACGATCCCAGATCGCACCATGGCGTGTAAACCACGCAAGCTCGAAGTCTTGTGTTAACTCCAGCGCATCCACGGGACAAGCATCCTCACATAACCCGCAAAACATACAACGCGATGTATCGTAAGTAAAGGTTGTAAGCTCCTTGCGGCGAGTCTCTTCATTGCGCTGAGACCCAACTACAATTAACTCTTCCGGACACGCTAGCGCACACAGATTGCAAGCGATACAAAGCGTTTCCTCACTTTCTGGATGCACGTTCAGACGCGGAGCACCCCTGTAACGCTCCGCGACTGGAGGCCTCTCCAGCGGATATTGCTCAGTGTAAACCAGAGAAGGCTTCTGATTGCGGAAGGTCACCCACAACCCTTTCAGTAGGTCCAATAAGAAAACTGTTCGTAAAAACTGTTTCATTTGTCAGCTTTATCCAATCCCCGGAACCACATTCGTGGCTCCCGAAAAGATACCATTGAACTCATCTATCTCCCGACTCAATCTTAACAACCCTAACAAAACTCTCCCTCGTAACCTTCACTCTCCAACTCCCGTGCTATGAACGACTCCACAAGAGCACGGCTGCATTAACAATCAAGGCTCCAATGCTAATGGGAATCAAATATAGCCATCCAACACGCATCAGCTGATCATACCTATAGCGAGGAAATGTTCCACGGAACCAAATAAACACATAAATAACAAGGAATACCTTAAATAAAAACCAAAAAAGACCGATAATCAGTGTATTCACTGAGGGTATCAAGAACAGTGATGCTAACAGAAACATCCCGCCGCCAATTAGCGCCATCACCAACTTCTGCTCGGTAAGCACCAGCTTTATCACTCCTCTCACACACATCAGACCTAGCACACCAAACACCGCAACCGGGAAAGCTATACCAAAAATCTGGCTGAGAGGTTCAATACTCGGAAACGGTGGAAGCCAGCCGCCAAAAAAAACGGTCACACCTACGGAACTGATTACAAAAATCCCGGCGTACTCTGCTAAAAAATACAGCGCGAACCGGAAGCCACTGAATTCAGTATGAAACCCCGCTACAATCTCCGATTCTGCTTCCGGTAAATCAAAAGGTGCTCGATTCGTCTCAGCAACACCCGATATGAAGAACAGCACTGTCGGAACCAGCATCAACCCGTAGTTCGAAAAAGCAATCCATGAACCCTGCTCCAACTGGCTCTGAACAATCCCTTGCATGCTCAGTGTGCCCGCCACCATCAAGCCGGTCACGACTGCAAAACCGAGTGGCACTTCATAACTCACCATCTGAGCAGCCGAGCGTAACGATCCAAGCAAGGAATACTTACTATTTGACGACCACCCACCAAGTATAATTCCCAGTATTCCAATGGATGACATTGCTAAAACAAACAAAATACCTATATTTACATCGGCTACGTAAAATACGTCACTCAAAGGTAAAACCGCAAACGCTGTCAGGGCGGTAAACGTAGATAAAATTGGAGCAAACCAAAATATCCACTTGTCTGCCTGGGCCGGAATTACGTCTTCTTTCAATAGTAATTTGAACGCGTCGGCTAATGGCTGCAAGAACCCGTAAGGGCCAACACGCGTTGGCCCCAATCGAACTTGAAGATCGGCTAGCACCTTTCGTTCAAGGAGTACTATATAGCCTGCAACCAATGGAAATAACGCGACTATGATGGCCGTGAATATGAAGGCCTTTACGTAGGGATTATTCAGCAGCTCTTCCATCAACGATCTACCTCTCCCAGTACAATATCGATCGTACCTATAATCGCCACCACATCAGCTATCAAAGCCCCACGGCACATACGGTCCAGCGCCTGTAAATTCACCAAAGATGGTGGCCGCACTCGCACACGGTAGGGTTGTACCGAACCATCACTCACAACGTAGTAACCTAACTCACCTTTCGGAGCTTCAATCGATGCATAAACTTCTCCGATCGGTGGTTTGAATACCTTACCAACCTTACCCATGATCGGACCAGGGGCAATTTTCTCCACTCCTTGGCGAATAATGCGGATCGATTGCCTCATCTCCTGCATGCGTACCAGGTAGCGATCGTAAGTGTCTCCATTGTCGGCGGTTGGAACTTCAAAATCGTAATCTTCGTATCCCGAGTAGGGAATAGCCTTACGGATATCCCAGTCTACTCCGGCTGCCCTTAATACCGGGCCAGTAACACCATACTCCTTGCATGCATCTCCATCTAAAATACCGACGCCCTTGGTCCGGCCAAGCCAGATACGGTTGGTCGTTAGTAACTCCTCGTATTCATCAACCTTCGGACCAAACCAATCACAGAACTTCACGCAATCCGCCTCGAATGTATCGTAAGTTTCGTACTGGAGGCCACCAACCCTGAATGAGTGGGTCGTAAGCCTTGCACCACAATACTTCTCAAAGATCTTTAGGATCTCCTCACGTTCTCGGAAACAGTAGAAAACAGGAGTGATGGCACCGATGTCCAGTGCGTGAGTACCCAACCAAAGTAAATGGCTCGAGATACGGTTCAGCTCTGCAAGAATCACCCGGACAACCTGTGCCCGCTCAGGAATCTCAATGCCGGCCATAGTTTCGACAGCATGACAGTACCCCAAACCATTAGAAACAGCAGCAACGTAATCCATGCGATCTACGTATGGTGCAAACTGCTTATAAGTCCTGTTTTCAGCTATCTTCTCAACGCCGCGATGCAGGTAGCCTATGACACATTCGGTCCCAAGCACACGCTCTCCATCCAGTTTAAGTATGACCCGCAGCACACCATGAGTAGAGGGATGCTGTGGCCCCATATTTAAAACCAACTCGTTGGTTTCAAGGAAGGTAGCTTCTGCCATTATTGCCCACTCTCAATCTGCAGGTTCTCTCGAACCCAATCTTCATCCTGTTGAATAATTGAGTAGTCTTTCCTCAGGGGATACCCTTGCCACTCTTCAGGCAGAAGGATCCGCGTCATATTGGGGTGTCCATCAAAGCGAATACCAAACATGTCGAATACTTCACGCTCTAACCAATCAGCAGCTAGGTGTACTCCCACAGCAGTTGCCGCGCTGACCCCCTCAGCAGCCCGGGCCTTGATCCGGATCCGCTCATTGCTCGCAAATGAGTAGAGAATCCAGATCAATTCAAAACGCTTCTCCTGATTTGGGTCGTCAACTGCTGTGATGTCCACCAGGTAGTCAAAACCTTTTTCAATCTTCAGATACTCGATAAGCGGAACAGCAGCGCTAAGTTCGATAATCAGGAAGTGTTGTTCGCGATAACTCAGAAATTCCTGAACCTTGTCGCCGAAACGCTCCCGCAAATCATCAGGGAGTGCGCCCTCCCAGGGTACCGTTTCCATCACAGCGGGCTTCTTTTCAGGTTTAGCTGGCTTCTCAACCGCTGGCGAGGATTCTTTGCCAGGTTTCAGATCCGGGGTGGTAGATGCTTTTTTATCAGGCGATACCTCCCCTGCATCCTTCTGGGGTAAGGCCTCGGATTGGTCGGAGCCAGAAAGCTTTTCAGCCGAAGGTTCCCCTGGATCGCCACCCTGTTTGCTTCCGTCCTGCATATATCACTCTACCTCAACAGACACCTCAACACAGCATCCGAGGCTGTTCAGGTCACATTAGAGGAATCTACGTGTTTATCACACCTGCAAATGAGGTGTCAATTGAAACAGCAATAAGACAGAATACACGTGCATGGTCAGCGCCAAAAGCAATCGAGTAGAGCTATTCCGCTGGATCCAGAATTGTTGCATATTAGGCACGCAAAGCCCTGGTTAAACACTCACCTTGTAACCGATAATGAGATAGTGCGTGAGCAGAATTTCTTTACTGAGTCGGAAACAACCAAACCCATCACACTAAACTGTCCTTATTGCCATGAGGGCAACGAATATCCGCTGAGATGGGTTGTAAGAAAAAAGAAAAACAAGTTGCCACACAACATGGGGGAACGTGAGCGAACAATGTTTCAAAAAGTCCAGTCCTACATGGTGTTACGGGATGACCGTGTGCGTTGCGCCAATCTCCGCTGCCGCAAACAATTTGAGGTATCAGGAGTGAAGACGACGTCCTTTTTGTGACGCGTCTGCGGATGCTGCCATAGTGGCAACCCAATACAAGAACTTAGCAAGTGCCTTCCTTCTCTCCCATGCAAAACTCCAGAACCTCACCACACCCACCTCGGCTGCTGGGTAACCCCAATAAGTTTCTATCCGCCAGCACAGGTAGGGGCTCCTCCACGGCCTCAACCGATAGCCACGAGTGGCCACCCATAGAAATCTGGAAATGTACCAGATACGAATCAGCATAGATGTTGGGTTTGTTCGGCTTAATGCCAGTCAGAATTTCTTGTTCCAGTTGTTCACTCGCCAACGCAGTGCAGCATGTGTTGCCAGAATTCCTTCCCTTCTATAGATTTCTCGGTCTCACCCATGCCACCTTCTTCCCAACAGATGACCATAGTCATCTCCAACGTTGCTCCGCAATCACATTGCAGTTTGTGGTCGATACGTTTCTCTCGCTTCGCCATGAGTAGTCCTACACCTCCAAAAGAATCTGGCCCTGAAACAGACCTATCCAATCTGTAAGTTTACCCTGGATCGGAAACTTACGCGCTTTTCCATTGCCGCCTGTCTTGTCAACCACTACAATCGAATCCATGAGTTTCCAGATCGGTGATCGCAAATTCCGCTCGCGCTTGATTGTAGGCACGGGCAAATACCGCAACTTCGAGGAAATGCAACGTTGCCATGAGTGTTCGGGGTCTGATTGCGTCACCCTTGCAGTGCGGCGTGTAAATCTCACCGACCGCTCAAAGGAATCCTTACTGGATTACATAGATCGTGACAAGATGTTCATCCTACCCAACACAGCTGGTTGCTATAGTGCGGATGAGGCTGTCCGGACTGCTCGGCTCGCCCAAGAAGTGGGGCTTTCAAGCTGGATAAAACTGGAAGTTATAGGCGATAAAAAGACTCTTTTTCCAGATAATGAAGGTCTACTGCAAGCAACTCAAATACTTGTTAAAGAAGGGTTTACCGTATTACCTTACACTAATGACGACCTCGTCAACGCACGCAAATTGATCGATGCCGGTGCAGCAGCAGTGATGCCTCTGGCCGCACCAATTGGTTCAGGGCTAGGCATTCAAAACGAGGCTAATTTACGCATCCTACGTGAGATGATCACAGAAGTACCCCTGATTATTGATGCTGGTGTCGGAACGGCATCTGACGCTGCTCGCGCCATGGAGTTAGGAGCTGATGGGGTACTGATGAACACTGCCATTGCAGAAGCTCATGAAGCCGAGAAAATGGCCCGAGCAATGAAACATGCAGTTGATGCTGGACGTCTAGCTTGGGAGGCTGGCCGTATGAAAAAGCGATTGTACGCTTCCGCAAGTAGTCCACCGGAGGGGGTTGTGACTTGAAACCGCACATGAGCAAGTCAGAACGATCCCTTATAGTGCCTTGCTAAACTGAGAGCTAGTGCGTTTTGACCTCGTCGTTTTTGATCTTGATGGGACACTAATCGATTCTAAGCTCGATTTAGCGTTGTCCGTAAACGCGGCCCGCACCCATGCTGGCATGCCTCCCTTGGACCACGATCTCATCTATTCGTATGTTGGTAACGGGGCTCCGACTCTGATCAGACGATCTCTAGGACTCGAAGCCTCTCAGCAACAGGTGGATAGTGCGTTGAGGTTTTTCTATGAGTATTACCAGGACCACATGCTGGATAACACAGTGTTATACCCTGGCGTCCAGCAAGTCTTGGATGTACTCTCCAACGAGAAGTGCATCCTTGCAATTCTCACCAATAAACCAGTCCGTTTTTCGAGCCTCTTGGTCGAAAAACTAGGTTTAGCAGAGCACTTTCGTCGTATCTACGGCGGCAATAGTTTCAATTCAAAGAAACCTGACCCGCAAGGACTTAATCACTTAATGGTGGAACTAGCAATCCCCAAAGATCGCACAATCATGGTTGGCGACAGTGCAGTAGACATACAAACCGCATGTAACGCAGGAATAGTATCTTGTGGCGTCACATACGGTTTACAACCAGAAACACTGATCGATAGCCCTCCTGAAATCCTAGTCGATGATATTCATGAACTCGTCGCCATTGTGACGAATCGAGCACCTTCATTATCACAATAGTTGAAGTCACAATCGCTGAATCCTCTATCGTCAGTACGAAACAGAAGAGAACCCACCTAATTCTTTCTAGTCCAGCGTGATAATTTAATCATCTGGATAAACCTCAAACCAACACACAAACTATGGCGATGGCCAGCACGGGAATTACAAAATGTATCCGCTACAATGGGGGAGTTGAACGGGCCGTGGCGCAGCCTGGTAGCGCGCTTCCTTGGGGTGGAAGAGGTCCCGAGTTCAAATCTCGGCGGCCCGACCAACGTTTTCAACAAGTTACGACCAGGGGTGACTTGGCCTTCACCAGTTTTTCCGCATAATCTCAGCAACTTCAATCAATTGCAGATCCTTGTTGCGTCCTTTTTTTACATCCGCTCACATGACACTACCACAGGTCAACTTAATCGCTATCGCGAAATTTTTCTTACAACTATAGACAGCAACCTAACGCTTAACGTCCTATATAATGATCTATTGATAGACGTAAACTGACAGCTTCTGTCTGCATTCATATGCTTCAAGGCCATCACAGTCGCACCTTTTGTGTATTTTGGTCGCTAGGGTTTTCTGCACTGGTGAGCGGCCAAACTCCCGGACAAATTGATTTTTTTGAAAAAAAGATTCGTCCTGTATTGATAGAGAATTGTCAGCCATGTCACTCGACACAATTAAAGACAGCCGGCTTAGATCTTTCCTCGGCTGAAGGGTTTGCACGTGGAGGTGAAAGCGGTCTGCTCATCTCAAGCACTGCAGTAAACAAAAGTCTTTTATTACAGGTTGTTAACTACGAAGAGGCTACTAAAATGCCTCCCGCCGGCAAACTGACAGGCAACCACATTGCCAATCTGAAAACTTGGGTTGAGATGGGAGCACCTTGGCCACAAATCAGACAGGTTTCCGTTCCATCGAATAAGACACACACAACTGGCCCTAGTTTTACAGAAGAACAGAAAAGCTTTTGGGCTTTTCAGCCTTTTGAGCGGCCTATGGCTCCAGACATTAAGAACAGAACGTGGGCAAGCAGCCCAATAGATCAATTTATTGTTGCCAAGATCGAGGGCCAAGGAATAAGGCCCGCGCCACCCGCACCCAAAACAACTCTGTTGCGGCGGGCAACTTATGATCTGACCGGACTGCCTCCCACGGAAAGTGAAATAGCTAATTTTTTGGCCGATAATTCTCCGGATGCTTTTGAAACCATAGTAGAACGTTTGCTTAATTCTCCTCGTTACGGTGAGCGATGGGGGAGGCATTGGCTTGACGTTGCCCGATATGCTGACTCTGCGGGTAATGATGAAGACGTTCGTTATCCCTATGCCTGGCGCTATCGAGACTACGTCATCCAAGCTTTCAATGAAGACGTACCCTACAATCAATTTGTCCGTGAACAAGTGGCTGGGGATCTCCTACCTCCAGACGGAAATGAAGAAGTCAATAGACGTGGCATTGTTGCTACGGGCTTTCTAGCCTTGGGCCCTAAAGCTGTCGCCCAGCAAGACAAGATTAAAATGCGCTACGACGTTTACGACGAACAGCTCGATGTCGTTTCAAAAGCAATACTCGGACTAACCGTCACTTGTGCTCGTTGCCACGATCACAAGTTTGACCCTATCTTGCAGCGAGATTATTACTCAATGATCGGCATCTTTTCCTCAACGCGCAGTTTTGCGAACCCCGAAACTCGCCCCGTATCTAGCCTGCTATTCAAACCTCTTGTCGGAGCCAAAACCTATGAAGCCTACCTGGCACATAGAGATAGTGTTATTGCAAAGGAATTTAAGATTGCGAACATTTCAACCAAAAGTGTGAACAAGTACAACCAGGACTACCATCCGAGAGTCAAAGAGTATATGCTCGGTGCCCGAAGCGTTTATGTGGAAGGTGAGTCTCTTTCAACTGTTGGCGCACGGGCCAATCTCGACGAAACAGTACTTAGTCGTTGGGTCACATTTCTCAAACCGAAACAGGATAACCCGGAGTACTTGACTGCTTGGCATGAGGCAAGCACCGATACCGTCGAGGCAATTGCAACTCGATACCAGGAAAAGTTTGATATGCAGACTGTCGAATGGGCCAGAAGAATCGATCTCTGGCTAGAGTCTTACCGCATGCACTTTAGCAAGGACAAGAAGTGCAGTTTTTGCACGCCTGATCCAAAACCTAGTACTGACAATTTTCGCGATGCTTTTTACCACGCAGTTAATTTTCACAAAGACGGCCCTTTCTTCTTATCTGAAGAAAAACAGGACGAAATTCTGCCAGCCGAATCGCGTCAGACTGTACAACAACTTCAAGTTGCATTAGAACGACTTGTTCGTGACACTCCGCAAGAACCAGAAATGGCCTGTGCTGTTGAGGATGAAATCAAACCCACTGAACAACATATCTTCATACGTGGAAACCACCATAACCCGGGAGAGAAAGTAGTTCGAGGATATCCACTGATATTAGGAGGCGAAACGATCCCTTCTGAGGAATTGGGTAGCGGGCGATTAGCATTGGCTCGCTGGTTAACTCGCCCTAACCACCCACTAACAGCTCGTGTAATGGTAAATCGTATTTGGCAGTGGCATTTTGGCCGCGGTATCGTCACAACTCCAAGTAACTTTGGTAGCACTGGTACCGAGCCCACACATCCATCTTTGTTGAATTACCTGGCATGGCGTTTTGTGAGTACCGGGTGGTCGGTAAAGCAAATGCATCGTGAAATTATGCTATCGAAAACCTACCAGATGGATAGCATACCCTCTGCAGAACAAGTCGCCGTTGATCCAAGCAACACATTGTTCTCTCGTTTTAACCGGCGCCGTATGGATGTAGAAGAAATCCACGATGGAATGTTATTGATGGATGGTGCACTCGATACGACAATGGGAGGCACTCTGCAGGAAGGTTTTGGAACTGATGGAGAGAATAGCTATAAACGATTGAGTGTCAATCCTGAAAATATAAACCGCCGGGCTATTTACGTCCCACTCAGAAGAGCAAATCTGCCAACACTACTTAACCTCTTTGACTTTGGTGACGCAACCACGTCACAAGGCCGACGAACGGAAACCAATGTTGCCCCCCAAGCGCTTTTCATGATGAATAGCGACTTTGTGGCAAAACGTGCTGATAACCTAGCTTCCAAATTATTGCAGGATAAAGGAACAGCTTCCGAGAGGATGAAACGAGCGTATCTTGTAATTCTCAATCGTCAGCCCGACAAAGATGAAATTGACGCCGGGCTGAGTTACGTTGGTAATCTAACAAGCGAACCAGAGGAAACTTTTCCAGAAAAAGAAGCGTGGGCTAGCTTCTGCCGCATTTTGTTAGCATCCAACGATTTCATATATATTGATTAGTTTTGATGCGATGAGTAACAAGTTTTTCAATAAATTGCATGGCTCGCGAGTCCTAACACGACGATCGATACTGTACGACGGAGCAGTGGGGTTTGGTTTTTTGGGGCTTGCTGGGTTATTGGCTGAAGAATTGCCACCAATTGTTGGTTCAACTCAACAAAACCCAATGCTGGCCAGAAAGCCGCATTTCACACCTAAAGCCAAACGTGTCATTTTTTTATTCATGCATGGTGGACCGTCAAGTATTGACACCTTCGACTTCAAGCCGAGACTAGTTCGTGACCATGGCAAACCACTACCGATAAAACGCCCCCTGGCGTTTGATGACAAAGCACCTGGGCCACTAATGAAACCAATGTGGCAGTTTCGTCCTGGTGCACAAAGTGGTATTCCTGTTAGCGATCTATTTCCACACGTCCGTAATTGTGTCGACGACATGTGCATTATTAAGTCGATGGTTGGGGATGGAGTGGATCATGGAGCTGCATTACTGCAAACTTTTACAGGCAGTAGTACATTTACACGGCCAAGCGTGGGGTCATGGGTTCTTTATGGTTTGGGGACTGAGAATCAGGATCTGCCTGGCTACGTCATGATCAAACCTGCTCTTTCACACGGCGGATCAAAAAATTGGAGTTCGGCATTCCTCCCTGGCGCTTATCAAGGGACCCCGATCGGTAACGCAGGGCTCAAGATTGATGATGTTAGAAATGAGCCGATTGAGTACCTTGTCAACAATGGGTTCAGTCCGGAAAACCAGCGTTTCGAGCTTGACATGCTGCGAAACGTTAATCGGCGCCACGCTGAACGACGGAAATTTGACCCTAGGCTCGAGGCTCGCATTCAACAATTTGAATTAGCCTTTAGAATGCAAATGGAAGCCCCTGAAGCATTTGAAATAGACAAGGAATCGGAAGCAACGAAGAGGCTCTATGGGCTTGATCAACCCGAAACCCTCGATTTTGGATGGCAATGCTTACTAGCAAGACGGTTGGCCGAACGTGATGTGCGTTTTATTCAATGCACACACAGTTACAAATGGGACCAGCATCAGCAATTGGTTGCCAAACATAACGAAAATGCTAGGGAAGTGGATAAACCGATTGCAGGATTACTTAAAGATCTTAAAGCGCGCGGCATGTTAGATGACACACTTGTGATCTGGGCAGGCGAATTTGGACGCACACCAGTCTCTCAGCTTGGTGACGGTCGTGATCACAATCCGTATGGGTATTCAATTTGGATGGCCGGAGGAGGAGTCAAAAGGGGCTTTACCTATGGAGCCACAGATGAGATCGGGTATCACGCCATCAAAGACCGTATGCACATACATGACATGCATGCAACCGTTCTACATCTGCTGGGTCTTGACCACACGAAACTAACGTATCATCATGCCGGTCGCGACTTCCGTTTAACAGACGTCGCAGGGGTTGTAGCAAAAGAGATCATAGCTTGAAGTCTCCACATATCTTGAATTGTAACTGCAGCGTTTTACCCGGTATTAGCCAAGAAGGATCTAGATACTGGCACCCCAAAGCTACCTAGTTGTTGACTCCGAAACGACGTAAAAGTTTTGCGATCTTGGGGCGAGTAATTTTGACTGAATTTAGACCCGGACGTGACTGAGGTGTCTCAGCCAAAACCAACGGTGTTTGACCACTCTTATTCGGTCGCTCACCTTCGGCGCCGTTTAGCATCAAAAACTCAACTACCGACTCGAAGTCCTTACGGACTGCATGGTGAAGTGCAGTATTGCCCATCACATCCGCTGCATTGATATCCACGCCAAGACCTAGGACGATACTCGCTAGTCTGAGCGTCAGCCTCTCCTCCTCGACTCGATTCAGTTGTGAAAAAGAATCCAGGCGATTACGTCTATTCTCCTGACTATTCCTTGGTAGCCCCATCGCGGCTTGCAAAAGCGAGACGCCGGTCTTCGGTATGAGATGAGGATCTGCACCGCCTCCAATGAGGATACGCAGGATATCCAGCTCGCCGTATTTTGCAGCCAACCACAATGCGTTTGCGCCAATCAGCTGAGCACGAATACTATAGTCAGCACTAAACCGTCGGCCAGGCGTACCATGATCTACACGCGCATTCGGGTCAG
>CEVA01107507.1_pt1 | contig 22786 bp, 18 predicted proteins | sample 361521 | NCBI WGS metagenome assembly CEVA01 (sample SAMEA2622823, study PRJEB7988) | marine metagenome | isolation source: saline water (ENVO:00002010), including
GTGTGCTTTGTGAAGCTTTTCGATTGGGTAAGCCAGTTGACGACGGCCCCAGTCTTCTAGACGGTGAATCTTACCGCCAGCTTCAGTGATAGAACCAGTATAACGCTCGATCATACCAGGAACTTGTTCACTTTGATCTGGATGAACCATGAATACGATTTCGTAATGACGCATGGGTATTCCTTACGGTTAATATAGCCTTCCACCGTTTCGGCCGGTCGGTTTAAGGCAAGGAATTAATGTTAAATGGCCGAAATGAGCGCGTATTCTACGCATTGTTGGCAAATTAAGCAACTTAAAAGAAGGCGAATACAGGCAAATTACACCTGATTGATGTGAGGTAATGGCATAGAATATGGAGTCAGGCACACACCTTACAATATCAAGGGGGTGCATGCCTAACTGGCGTTATGCGCTTCGCTGTCTGAGCACTTCAAACAAGCTAATGCCAGTCGCGACCGAGACATTTAGGCTAGATACCGTGCCCACCATAGGGATTTTCACCAGCACATCACAGTGTTCACGCGTTAAACGGCGCATCCCATCGCCCTCAGCTCCCATGACCATGGCGATAGGGCCGGTGAGGTTGGCATCAAACAAGGTGGTATCGGTCTCTCCTGCCGTGCCGACAACCCACACCCCCGCGTCTTTAATTTCGCGCAAGGTCCGTGCGAGGTTAGTGACTTGCACTAACGGCACCACTTCGGCGGCACCACAAGCGACTTTTCGTACCGTCGCATTTAATTTCGCCGACTTATCCTTAGGCACGATAACCGCGTGCACACCGGCAGCGTCCGCACTACGCAGGCAGGCCCCCAAATTGTGAGGGTCAGTGATGCCATCTAAAACCAATAAAAAAGGCGTTTGCTCTCGGCTGATAATGGCGTCTAAGTCGCGCTCGTTATATTGTTTGCCTTGGCGAACTCGAGCAATAATGCCTTGATGCTGTTCGCCTCGGGCTTTGTCATCCAGCGCTTTACGCTGCATAAATTGCACCGAAATACCGAATTGCCGAGCCTGATTGATCAACGCATTTAGACGCTTATCATCGCGCCCTTTTAAAGCATACAGTTCAATGAAGCGCTCTGGCTCGCGGTTGAGGATGGCTTCGACACTATGAAAACCAAAGATTAATTCGTTACTCACTGGGACTCTCTACTTTTTCGTTTTCTTACGAGCATTTTTACCTGCCCGTGACTTTTTCTTGCTTTTACTGGCCTTTACATTTTTGCCAGCTGTTGCTTTTTTGTCTTTAGAGGCTTTCTTTTTACCGCCACTTTTCTTACCACCGGGTGTTGGCTTCTTGCCTTTTCCTGGGATATCGCCCGCTTTAAGCTTATCGCGTACCGAAGGCTTTTTAGCCTTGCGCCGAGCATAACGATCGGGCTCTTGTTGCGCCAGGGCAAGATTAATACGGCGCTCTTCTAAAGACACCGAGGCCACTTGCACCGATATTTTATCACCCATGCGATACACAGTACGACTGTGCTCACCGACAAGGCAATGTTTAGCGCCATCGAAGTGGAAAAATTCATCACCCAGGTTAGCAATATGAACCAGGCCGTCTATTTGCAGGTCATCTAAGCGCACAAACAAGCCAAAATTAGTGACCGACGAGATAACCCCGCCAAAGTGCATGCCAACATGATCTTGCATATACTCGCACTTCAACCAATCAGCGACTTCACGAGTCGCATCATCAGCGCGGCGCTCGGTCATCGAGCACTGCTCACCGAGTTGATCCGCTTCATCATCGTTGTATTCATACTCACCACTGGTTTGCTGCCCTTGTGCTTTGAGTATGGCCTTGATAGCGCGATGCACGACCAGGTCGGGATAACGACGGATTGGCGAGGTAAAGTGCGCATAAGCAGGCAGTGCCAAACCAAAGTGACCAATGTTGTCAGGCTGATAAACGGCTTGCTTCATCGCTCGCAGCAACATCGTTTGAATCAGTCCCAACTCAGGGCGTTCGGCTAATTTGTCGATGGCAGCGGTAATCTCCGCTGGCTCGGGAGAATCCCCAAAGGGGTTCTCTATGCCTAGTTCACCCAGGAACTGGCGAAAGTGTCCAAGCTTCTCACTGTCCGGTTCATCATGCACACGATACAAGGCGCTGGCCTCGTGCTTTTCTAGTAACCGCGCCGCTGACACGTTCGCTAAAATCATGCATTCTTCGATAAGCTTATGGGCGTCGTTACGCACAACGGGTACTATAGACTCAATTTTGCGCTGCGCGTTAAACACAAACCGTGTTTCCAGGGTTTCAAATTCGATGGCGCCACGCTCTTGGCGCGCCGCTTTTAGCGCCATATACATCTGCTGTAAGTCTTGCAGATGACCCACTAGGGGCGCGTACTCTTCACGCAATTTTTCATCGCCTTCCAAAATTGCGTGTACCTTGGTGTAGGTAAGGCGGGCATGCGAGTTCATCAGTGCTTGATAAAAACGATAGCCTGAGAGCTTACCGGCTGCGGAGACGGTCATTTCCGCAACCATACACAGGCGGTCGACCTTAGGATTCAGTGAGCACAAGCCATTAGATAGTACCTTAGGGAGCATGGGAATAACTTGCTCGGGGAAGTACACTGAGTTACCGCGATTAATCGCTTCTTGATCTAAAGGGGAGCCTTTTTGCACGTAATGGGAGACATCAGCAATCGCTACCCATAGGCGCCAACCACCGGACTTTTTGCGCTCACAAAATACAGCGTCATCAAAATCTCGGGCGTCTTCGCCATCAATGGTGACCAAGGGCAAATGACGCAGGTCAACGCGTCCTTGTTTGTCTTGCTCTGCCACCTGCTCGCCTAAAGGAGCCACCTGCTCCTCAACTTCTTGTGGCCACTGATGAGGGATTTCGTGATTTCGCAGCGCCACCTCGATTTCCATACCCGGTGCTAAATGCTCACCGAGCACCTCTGTGACCTTACCTACCGCATTCATGTGGCGGCTTGGGCTTTGGGTGATCTCAATTTGCACCATTTGGTTGTGGCGCGCGCCTTTTTCTGCCCCAGGGACAATAATGATATCTTGCGTAATGCGTGGGTCTTCTGGCACAACTACAGCCATACCATGCTCAACAAAGTAACGGCCAATGATTGGCGCACGCTCGCCTTCAAGTACTTTCACAATGCGTGCTTCAACCTTGCCACCTTGGCCACGTGAGCCCGCTTTAGCTAGCACTACATCGCCATGTAACACGGTGTTCATTTGGTGGCGAGCAATAAACCAGTCTTTAGGTTCACCTTCGACTTGCAAAAAACCAAAGCCATCACGGTGGCCAATGACCTTACCTTTGACTAAGCCACTATCATCGGGAATAACGTAGCATTTGTGCTTATTGAAATGCAGCTGCCCTTCACGCTCCATGGCGCGCAGGCGGCGCTTAAAGGCTATTTGACGCTCACTGTCATACACATCCAGCTCGGAACAAAGTTGGCTGAAATTAGCAGGCTTAGCGCGTTTTTTAATGTGGTCGAGGATGAACTCGCGGCTGGGGACGGGGTTTTCGTATTTTTGCTGTTCTCTATCGAGGTATGGATCCTGTTTGGTCATTCAATAACTTATACGGTGACTTATGGTGTTATTTTAACCCATATCGGGAAAAGGCAACAGGTAAATACTGTTAAACTTTATTGATCAACGGGTAATCGTGCCCGTGCAACCACGCTATCGGGCATTTTTTGCGCCAATTTACTTAACTGCGCACCAATTTTCTTATGTAGGTTGCGATCTGCAACTTGGGTATGAAACAGCCAGCGATAAGCATCTTCATAGTCGCGTGGACTGCCGTAGCCCTGATTAAACAGCTTTACCAAACGCATTTGCGCTGGCAGGTTGCCTTGTGCAGCGGCTTCACGCAAATACACGATAGCCATCGCTTTATCGGCCTGAACTAAGCGGCCAATATCATAGTAACGTCCCAGCTGCTCTAACGCCTCGGCTAAGCCCTGCTCAGCGGCTTGGCGCATGTAGTAAACACCTAAGTCCACATCTCTTTCGACACAAACATTGTAAGCGAGCATATCACCGTAGAGGAACTGATAACTGGGCAACTTCATTTTACTCGCGCGCGCGGCAATATCTTGCACAAGTTGGCAATCATCATCCTGCACCCGATTTAAATGAGCGTTTTTACGTATCAACTTAACCAACTCATCCTGTGTATACAGCTGTACGGCCTCTAACGGCTCTGCCGCATGAGCTGTGGTGCTTAGCAGACTGGTCAGTAATAATATGGTTAACAAATGGCGCATGACGCTCCTTTGACGAATCAACTCTCTCATTAATCTATAGCAAAACCAGTGCCAAATTTGGTATATACAGGCACAAAAAAAGCTGCCGCAGCAGCTTTTTTTTCACACCCTACGCTTATTCAGCAAATGGGTTGCGCACAATCATGGTTTCCACACGATCAGGGCCGGTTGAAATAATATCAACCGGAACACCGGTGATTTCTTCAACACGCTTGATATAGTCGATTGCCGCTTTAGGCAAGTCTTCAACACGAGTGACACCGAAGGTGTTATCGCTCCAGCCTGGCATTTCTTCATACACTGGCGTGACTTTTTCGTAGCCTTCAGCAGCAAGCGGTGTGACGTTAGTAACGGTGCCGTCTTCAAGCTGATAGCCAGTACAAATCTTAATAGTTTCTAGGCCATCAAGTACGTCCAGTTTGGTCATACAGAAGCCTGAGATGCTATTGATTTGTACCGCACGGCGCATGGCCACAGCATCAAACCAACCTGTACGGCGCAAACGGCCGGTCGTAGCACCAAACTCGTGGCCTTTTTCGCCAAGGTGTTTACCTACTGGGTCTTGCTTATCAACGCCATCATAAAGCTCTGTCGGGAATGGACCTGAACCCACACGCGTAGTGTAAGCTTTAACAATACCCAACACATAATCTAAGTTCAGCGGGCCAAAACCAGCCCCTGTCGCTACCCCACCGGCGGTGGTGTTAGATGAAGTAACATATGGGTATGTACCGTGGTCGATATCCAGCAACGTGCCTTGTGCACCTTCGAACAGGATGTTGTCGCCTTTTTCACGGGTCTGATCCAATAGCTCAGTCACATCAACGACCATCGATTTAAGGATATCCGCCACAGCCATGGCATCATCAAACGTCTTTTGGAAGTCGACTGGCTCAACTTTGTAGTAGTTTTCTAAAGTGAAGTTGTGGTACTCAAGAATTTCGCGCAACTTATTGGCAAACTGCTCAGGGTTGAACAAGTCACCAACACGAAGACCACGGCGTGCAACCTTGTCTTCATACGCAGGACCAATACCACGGCCTGTGGTACCAATCGCTTTAGCGCCACGCGCCTTTTCACGTGCCATATCAAGCTCAACGTGATACGGCAGAATAAGCGGACACGCTTCAGAGATAAGCAGACGCTCGCGCACCGGTACGCCACGCTCTTCAAGCATGGTAATTTCTTTCATCAATGCGTCGGGGGCCAGAACTACGCCATTACCGATAACACATTTTACGTTGTCACGTAGCACACCCGATGGGATCAGGTGTAGAACTGTTTTCTCGCCATCAATCACCAAAGTGTGACCAGCATTGTGCCCACCTTGATAACGGACCACTAAAGATGCTTTATCTGTAAGGAGGTCTACGACCTTTCCTTTCCCCTCGTCACCCCACTGGGTGCCTAGTACAACGACGTTTTTACCCATTGCAAATTCACTTAGAAAAAATTAGGCGCAGATTTTATCAGAAAAGCCGGGGGCAGATCACCCCGTTTTGGTTATTTTTTCCGCTAATAGAAAATTCATTGCTAGCTCAGCAAGCTAGACGAGGTTAATAAGGTGGAACACAAGCGCGCCAGTGAGGATTAAGATGATACCCACCACTTTCAAGGTGCGTTCATCACTGCTCGCTAGCTGCGCCATATATGCACGCCACTTTTTTGGAAACAGTGCTGGGCCCAGCCCTTCAAAAATAAGCATAAGCGCAAAGGCGCTTACTAACAATTGCCAGCTCATTAGACTCTCTCAGTGACAAAAAAGCCCCGAGGCGATGGCACTCGGGGCTATTACTGACTATGGCGAGATTACTGTGGTTCTGCGTTCTTCATGTACTTGAAGAATTCACCATCAGGCTCAATCACCATCACGTCTTGCTTGTTTTTAAAGGTTTTCTTGTATGCATCTAAGCTACGCAAGAAACCAAAAAACTCAGGGTCTTTGTTATAAGCGTTGGCGTAGATTTTTGCCGCCTGTGCATCACCCTGACCACGTACAGAACGGGCATTACGCTCAGCATCGGCGAGCATAACCGTCACCCGACGGTCCACTGAGGCACGGATTTCTTCCGCTTTCTCTTGACCTTCAGAGCGGTGCTCTTTCGCTACAGCGGTACGCTCAGCACGCATACGTTGGTAAATAGAATTACTCACCTCGTCTGGCAGGTTAATTTGTTTAACCCGTACGTCGAGGACTTCAATTCCGAGCTCGCGCGCACTTTCAGAGGCTTGAACCAAGGCTTCTTCCATTAACTCACTACGCTCACCAGAAACAATTTCTTTGATCGTACGCGCACCGAAGTTGGTACGAAGGCCATTGTTTACTTTTTGCTTTAGTAGTGTTTCAGCGTAATTTTTATCGCCACGGGTACGTAGGTAAAAATCACTGAAGTTTTGTACTCGCCACTTCACGTAAGAATCAACGATAAGGTCTTTTTTCTCACTGGTTACGAAGCGATCCGGGGTTCCGTCTAAGGTTTGAATACGCGCATCGAGCTTACGCACTTGCGCCACGAAAGGCACCTTGAAGTGCAAGCCTGGCTCATACACCACAGCGTTGTCGGTATCGTCTTTTTGTACTTTAGAGAATAACAACACAATAGCGCGCTGCCCTTCTGGTACTACAAACACCGAAGAAAACGAAAGTACTACTGCAGCAATAATGAGGATTATACTAAAATTTCTCACTGCTATCTTCCTCCGTTAAAGCGGTCTTTAGAGAAACGATCATTGCCAGAATTTACTTGGCTGTTACGCGATGCATTGGCACCTAACTTGTTACGTAAGTCTTGAATGCTATTAGCGCTAGGCAAGGTGATTTTTTGCCCTGACTGATGCTTATCTAGCAGCTTGTCCAGCGGTAGATACATCATGTTGTTACCACCTTCGACATCAACAAGCACCTTCGTGCTGCTGCCTAGTACTTGCTCCATAGTCTCTAGATACAAGCGTTGGCGGGTCACATCTTTCGCTGCTGCATATTCAGGCAATAGCTTTTCAAAACGAGCCACCTCACCTTGTGCTTCCAAGGTAACGCGTTCACGGTAACCTTCAGCTTCTTGGGTCATACGCGTTACTTGACCACGGGCACGTGGCTCAATTTCACGGGCATACGCCTCAGCTTCGCGGATAAAGCGCTCTTCATCCTCTTGCGCAGCGATAGCATCATCGAACGCATCTTTTACTTCAGCAGGTGGGCGTGAGTCTTTAAAGTTCACGTCGGTCACTATCAGGCCAAGGTTATATGGTTCGATAATGTCGTTTAGCTCATCCCAGGTATTTTGACGCACAATTTCACGACCTGTGGTCAGTACTTGGTCCATTTGCGAATGGCCCACAACATAACGTAGAGCACTGTCCAATGCCTGCTGCAGGCTGTGATCAGCGTCAGTTACACTGTACTTGTATAGATAAGGGTCAACCACACGGTACTGCACTTCAAACTCAACGCTCACGACGTTTTCATCTTCGGTGAGCATAAAACCGGAAGCAGACAGCGAACGCACTGCCTCAATATCAACAGGGATAACACGCTCGATAAAGGTCGCTTTCCAGCGTAAACCGGGCTGTGCAATACGGTCAAACTTACCGAATTGTAGTACCACACCTCGCTCGGCTTCTTTGACGGTGTAGAAGCCACTTAGGCCCCAGATGATCGCAGCAATTACCAGCACGATAAGCAATCCAACGCCGCCTAAACCGCCGTTTTTATTGTTACCGCCTCCTTTTTTACCACCAAACAAGCCACCAAACTTATCGCTGTACTTTTTCAGTACTTCGTCTAAATCTGGCGGTCCTTGGTCACGACCACCTTTATTGTTCCAAGGATCTTTGTCGTTGCCATTGTTACCCGGCTCGTTCCAGGCCATAGCCATACTCCATAGTTATCAATGTTTGTTGCTAGGGGTAATGCTATCGCAGCATTACCGTTGTTGTCATACTTAGTCGACAGATTTATGCCCCCAAGTTGACGCAAGAAAATCATGGTTGACGCTACTTTAGCGCATTTTCATGCACTACGTAAGGTAGCCATCAATTTGTTCACCAATTTCCTTTTTCAATTTATTCCATTCGCTCATTGGTACGTTAACGCTAAGCAGCCAGTTTCCTTGCTCATCGAAGTCCTCTGAGCTAATGCTATTGAGATTGTATAACGCGCCGCGCAGCCGCCCTTGTGAAGGGGGCACACGCAAGTCGGCATTAAGCATTTGCTTCGCGAGTAACTCACTAATAGCCTGCTTCAGTAGCTCCATTCCTTGACCTTGCTGCGCCGATAGCCAAACTCGCATCGGTTTGCCTTCATCATCGCGGTCAATGCGCGCCTCAACGTCTTCAAGCTGGTCAATCTTATTGTAGATGAGTAGCTGCGGTATTTCGTTCGCCTCAATCTCTTCTAGTACTTCTTGTACCTGCTCTATATTCTCTTTACGACGCGAGTCTGCCGCATCGATTACATGCAGCTGTAAATCGGCTTCACGGGTCTCGGTCAGCGTCGCTTTAAAGGCCGCGACTAAGTCATGCGGTAAGTGGCGGATGAAACCTACGGTATCGGCCAAAATAACACTACCAATGTCTGGCACTTCAAGCTTTCTAAGTGTTGGGTCTAAGGTCGCGAACAATTGATCCGCAGCATATACCTCAGACTCGGTAATGCGGTTGAATAGCGTTGATTTCCCAGCGTTAGTGTAGCCAACCAGAGAGACACTCGGGATTTCGTTGCGGTTACGTGCACGACGACCCTGCTCGCGCTGTTTAGCGACCTTATCTAAACGCTTTAAAATACTTTTAATGCGCCCTCGTAACAGCCGTCTATCGGTCTCGAGTTGCGTCTCACCTGGGCCGCGTAAGCCAATACCGCCCTTTTGTCTTTCTAAGTGCGTCCAACCACGTATTAAACGGGTGGAGATATGCCGTAGCTGCGCCAATTCAACTTGTAATTTACCCTCGTGGGTGCGGGCGCGTTGAGCAAAAATATCAAGGATAAGGGCAGTTCTGTCGAGCACACGACATTGACACAACTTTTCCAAGTTGCGCTCTTGTGATGGGCTTAATTCGTGGTTGAATATAATGACATCTGCGTTGTGGGATTTGACAATCTCAGCTATCTCTTCTGCCTTCCCCGTGCCGACGAAAAGCTTCGGGTGTGGTGCCTGGCGACTGCCTTGCACAACCGCCAGACTGCTAACACCTGCAGAAGATACCAACATTTCCAACTCATGAAGATCTTCTCTATCGCCTTCATGGGGAAATTCGATGTGAACTAAGACTGCCTGTTCGCCGGCTTCATAACGGTCAAACAAGCATTATGCTCCTACTGATTTAATAATTCCCTTCTTCTGACTCCGGTGCGTCGAGTCCTTGCGCACCATGAAAATTCACTGCTCGGGCTGGCACAACAGTGGAAATTGCGTGCTTATACACCATTTGATTTACAGTGTTCTCTAACAAAATGACAAATTGGTCGAAAGACTGAATCTTGCCTTGCAGTTTTATGCCGTTGACTAAAAAAATTGAAACAGGAATACGCTCACGACGTAGCGCATTCAAAAATGGGTCTTGTAACGATTGGCCTTTTGCCATTGTTATTTTCCTTCGTTTTAGGTGTTATTATGTATCTAGTTCAGGACTGACTCTAAAGAAAAAAACGTCCCAATAATACTAGCTTAGCGAACTTACTATACGTTGCAAGTTTTCTTGGTCCCCGCTTTCAAGCCACGTTAGGTTCTGCCAACCTCGAAGCCAGGTTAACTGCCTTTTCGCCAACTGACGCGTAGCAGCTACTCCACGAAAAACCATTTCATCATAATCAATTTCACCCGCGATGTAATCCCACATTTGTCTATACCCTACGCAACGAATAGAAGGCAGATCCGGGTGCAAATCCTTCCTGTTATATAGGGACAAAACTTCGTTTTCAAACCCCTGCTCGAGCATTATTTGGAATCTTTTCTCTATACGCTGGTGCAAAACGCGACGATCGCTAGGCGCAATAGCAAATTGATGAACTGGAAACCCTAAGGATTGTGCCTTAGTTTGCTGTAGTTCAGTCATACTCTTGCCACTGATACGGTATACCTCTAAGGCGCGATTAATTCGCTGTGAATCATTGGCATTAATTTTCGCCGCCGCCTGCGGATCCACCTGCTGTAACTGCTGATGTAACGCCGGCCATCCATGCTCTTTTGCTTCGGCTTCGAGGGCAGCTCGAATGTCTGCATCAGCTTCAGGTAGTGGCGACAGCCCTTCAAGTAAGCCTTTGAAATACATCATAGTACCACCTACTAACAAGGGTACTTTGCCTTGATTATGTAGCTGTTCGATGTGCGCTAGAGCGTCGCGGCGAAAGTCAGCCATGGAGTAGCTCTGTGCCGGGTCAACAATGTCAATAAGTCGATGGGGTGCCAACGCACGCTCTTGTGCATCAGGTTTGGCGGTGCCGATGTCCATTCCTTTATACACCAAGGCGGAATCGACGCTGATCACTTCGGTATCGAAGTGTTGGCATAAATCAATGGCTAAGGCGGTTTTTCCTGAGGCGGTAGGCCCCATTAAACAGATAACGGGCAATGAACTCACAAGGCTTAAACACTTAATTGACTGACGTATTGGGATAGCTCTATTTTAACGGCTTTTTGCTGTAATTGCTGAACAATTTCTGGAGTATTCTGTAACTGTGTCTGCCAAGTTGCAAAGTCATTACCATTGAAATAATTACTCGGCGTAGATGCCTCAAGCCACATGAGAAAGTCCTGCTGTGAACTTTCAGCCGTCAACTGCGCGCTGAGTATCTGCTCAATCACTCGCTTGGCATCGCTGGCATATAAGCTGCTGGGTAGACGCTTTACCATGGCAAATTGTTTTTCAAGCTGGATATCGAACCCTAACACCGAGAGCCAGGATTGCAGTCCCTGCAAACACGCCAGCTCGTTATCTTGCAAGGCCACACGCACAGGCAACAACAATGCGCGACTACTTAGCTGCGCTTCAGCTTCGAGTTGCTGCTGCCAAGCCAGCGGTAACACCTGACGCCAGTGGCTAAGGTGCAACTGCCCTTGCACACTCACTGCACAGTGGCCATCTGTTAAGGGCAAAAGTGACACACTCTCAGCGGCTAACTGCAGCGCAGGGGCTGACTCAGCCACATGATTAAACTCATGAGCCTGTACTTCACTGATCCCTTGATAAAACTGATTCGCTTGAGCAATACGTTGGGCATCAACAGGGTGCGCACGCGTGCTCGCTGGCGCTGAGTCTCGATAGCTTGCACCAGGGCGACTGGCCGTTCCCATAAACTGCCCAGCCTGCTGATTATCAGGACTAGCACGCAATTGCGACTTGGGGTAAGCAGGACTGTCACTGTGAGCTGCGGTTGCTGGAGGTATCGAGGGTTGCGGTATGAGTGTTTGCTCACTAGCCACCAGCTGTTGCACCGCCTGTAAAATAAAGTCATGGACTAATCGCGCCTGATGGAAGCGCACCTCATGCTTGGCCGGATGCACGTTAACATCAACCTGGCGGGGGTCGACTTCTAGATAAAGTACAAATGCCGGCACTTGCGCTTGTTGAGTATGTTCTTCAAAGGCTTGACGAATAGCGTGTAAAATCAATTTGTCGCGCATCATGCGGCCATTAACATAGGTATACTGCGGCTCTGTTTGCGTGTGCTGAGGCATAATCCAGCCATGCAAATACAGCCCTTGGTCACCACTTTGTAAATGCATTCCCTGGCTGGCGAAGCCTTTGCCCGCGACTTGAGCGATACGCTTTACTGCACCCGCGTCGTCCGCCGACACTGGCCGATATTGGCGCACCACTTTAGCGTTGTGAGTTAAGGTAATGGCAATATCGAAGCGGCTTAAGGCAATGCGTTTTAGCAGCTCATCAATATGGTTGAACTCAGTTTTTTCGGTTCGTAAGAATTTGCGCCGTGCGGGGGTATTGAAAAATAAGTCTTTTACTTCAATGGTGGTGCCATCAGGGTGCGCTGTTGGCTGCACCTGCACCGCCATGTCGCGTCCCTCAGCAAAGGCCTGCCAAGCTTCATTTTGCTGGGCAGGCTTAGACTTCAACGTTAATCGCGATACCGAGCTTATGGAAGCCAGCGCCTCGCCACGAAAGCCCAAGGAGTTAATACATTCTAAATCATCTAGTGTTTTTAATTTACTGGTAGCATGGCGTGAGAGCGCGAGGGTAAGCTCATCTTTGACAATACCCGAACCATTGTCGGTAATGCGGATCAGTTTATGGCCGCCGCGTTCAATATCAACGCGAATACGTGTCGCTCCCGCATCTAAGCTGTTTTCAACCAACTCTTTCACTACAGAAGCGGGACGCTCAACTACTTCACCGGCAGCGATTTGGTTAGCTAATCGCGCCGGTAATATCGCTATACTCATATACGCTCGTTAGGTATTAGGAATGGTTAACACTTGGCCAATATAGACAGTGTCTGTTTTTAGCTTATTGACGCGTTTAATAGCCCCGACAGAGACGCCATAACGACTGGCCACGACACTTAACGATTCACCGCGACGAATTTTATGTCGTGTTGGGTTTTGTGCCTTAATCGTTGCAAATAGCGAGTCATCAGGGGGGTTATTACGGTAATAACCACGAATTGATCTGAACACCGCTTTCGCTAGTTTTTCTTGGTGCGCCGCCGTTTTCAGCAACCGCTCTTCTTGAGGATTGGATATAAACCCCGTTTCCACCAAGATAGAGGGAATATCTGGCGATTTCAGTACTGCTAAACTCGCCGCTTGCGGATAGCGTTTATGCATTTTCGCCACTTTTCGTAATTCTTTGATGGCCTCTTCAGCCACTTTAAAGCCGGTTTTCATGGAGTGATCCATGGACATGTCGAGTAGTGTCTGCGCTAAATACTTTTCGCTGGCCGTGTCGCGAATGGCATCCGCAGCCCCCCCAAGTAATTCAGAGTGTTTTTCCCTATCCTCAATCCATTTACCTATTTCTGAATTAGCCCGGCGCAGAGACAACACCCACACCGACGCTCCTCGCGGCTGCGGGCTGGTAAAGGCATCAGCGTGAATTGACACTAAAAAGTCAGCTTTGCGTTTGCGCGCTTTGGTGCTGCGGTTATTGAGTTTGACGTAATAATCTCCGCTGCGCACCATGTAGGCTTGCATGCCCCGCTCGGCATTAATCAATCGCTCTAAGCGTTTAGCTACTTGCAACGTGATGTCTTTCTCATAGGTGCCGCTTGGGCCAATAGAGCCGGGGTCTTCGCCGCCGTGACCCGCATCGATCGCGATAACAATGTCACGATTGGTTTCTAATACTCTATTTTTTGGTATGTTTTGGGCTTGTTGACCGTCACTTTTATCGTAAAGGTCAATGACTAATCGGTCCTTATACGGCCCAGTAGGAGCCAAAGAAAAAATAACCGGCTTAGTGGCTTTGAGTAACTCAAACACTACTCGAGTAGAACCCGACTTTTTCGGCGTGCTAGGACGGATTTTATCAACAATTTGGTGCTTCTTTTCAATTGCCGGGTAGTCTTTACGGTGCGCAGTATTATTGATATCAACGACTAGGCGTAATGGATTCTTCAGCATGAAATAGCTGAAGTCTGGCTTTTCTTGCATATCAAACACCACCCGCGTGCTATCGGGTGATGGCCATACACGCACGTTTTCTATGGTGTTTTTAGCTGCCGCCACTGTTGCCCATACGAGCAACATGGCGCACAAGGTTGCGTTGCTTGCGGTTATGATTATTTTAAGCATTGCCTTTTAACTTTGTTACTACATCAGCGCCACGCTCAGATTTTGCGTCGATACTGATCTCACGCGCTTCCCCTGTATACTCTAGCGTGATTTCTAAATCAGCGCGAGGAATTACCCCCTCACCTTTACTAGGCCACTCCAAAATACACACCGCGCGGTTATCGAAATAATCCCGAATGCCCATGAATTCGAGCTCTTCTGGGTCAGCTAATCGATATAAATCAAAATGATATACTTTGACCTGCGCTAGCTCATAAGGTTCAACTAAGGTATAAGTTGGACTCTTAACCTTACCTTTATGACCCAGCCCTTGCACGACTCCACGCGTGAGCGTGGTTTTCCCCGCCCCTAAGTCACCGTACATATAGATCACCGCACCGTCAGCGATAAGTGGAGCTAGTTGCGCCCCGAATGCGACGGTTGCTTGCTCATCCGCTAAATATTGGTCAAACCGCATGGTCATTATTGCTTACCCTATTAAAGCTCGTACTACTGGAAATAAATCACTGGCGAGCAACCCTTTGCTGCCCTCACTGCTTGCTTGCTGGGCTGCTAAGCCGTGCACATAAGCCCCCACACAGGCACTGTCATGTGGGCTAACGCCCTGCGCTAGCAACGCGCCAATTATACCAGATAATACATCACCCATGCCGCCACTCGCTAGTGCGTTACTGCCACTGCTGTTAATTGTTAATTTATCAGCGCTACAAATAAGTGTACCCGGACCTTTCAATAGTGCTGTTGCTTGGTATGAACGCGCCAACTCCTGCACCTTGGCAAAGCGATTGGCTTCCACCTCAGTAACGGAGCTTTGCAATAATCGCGCAGCCTCTTTGGGGTGCGGCGTCAAAACACAATCAGTGAGTCGCTGTGGATTCTGTGCCAATAGGTTTAATGCATCCGCATCCAGCACTTTTAATCGTTTATGTTCATAGCCAAGAACCGTGCTGAGCATCTGTTGCGCCCACTGACATTGCCCTAATCCAGGTCCAATAACGACGACGTTGGCTTTTTCCAATAGTGCTGTGAGTTGCTGAGCAGTTGTTACCCCGTGAACCATAAGCTCATAGCAACCTTGGCTTATGGTTTGCACATTCTCTGGATGGGTCGCCACACTCACCAAACCGGCCCCTGTTCGTAGTGCCGCTTCACTGGCTAATCGCGCTGCGCCCGCCATTCCTAGCCCCCCTGCGACAACTAAGACATGACCGGCATTGTTTTTGTGACTGCCTTGGCCTCGAACTGGCCGCTTGCGCATCATCGATGCATGATCATTCAAGCAAGCCACTGCACTACATTGGCGGTAAAAAGCCTGTTCTATTGCCAATGGCGCAAACCATAAGTGACCACATTGGGTTTTAGCTCGACCGCTCAATAGACCCTGTTTTAGGGCAATAAACGTCAGTGTATGGTGGGCATTAAAGGCATTATTATGTACCTGCGCACTGTGAGCATCGACCCCGCTGGGGACGTCAATGGCGATACGCATCACCTTAGCGGCATTCACTTTCGCCAATACATCAGCAATAGGCTCCGGCAAAGCACGATTAAGGCCAATGCCAAAGATAGCATCCACCACTATATGATAATGATGTAGATTTGGGTCCTGAACACACTCCCCACCGCTTTGTTTAAAGCGCTCATACATGGTTGCGGCATCTCCCTTTAGAGTATGCACAGCGACCAGCGGCCAGACCTTAACATCATAGCCTTGTTGGCGTAATTCAGTGGCGACCACAAAGCCATCACCGGCGTTGTTACCGCCTCCACTAAGCACAATAACGCGTTTTTTTTTGTCGTAGTGTTGTTGTATCCAATGAGCCACGGTGCTACCCGCTCGGTGCATGAGCTCTAGCATACTCACTCCGCTGTGCTTGGCAGCGGCACCTTCATATTGCTGCAATTGTTGGGGAGTAAATACCAGCTGTGGTAAATTAGTACTGTAATGACTATCCATGGTTTTCACTTTTGCCGAATAACACCATTAATTATCCTGAACTAGCACAGCAAATTAAGCAATGGGCGAGCGAGCTTGGCTTTGCCGATGCAGCTATTTGTGACATAGATCTCAGTGCTCATGAAGCACAATTACAACGTTGGCTTGAGCTTGGCTATCATGGCGAAATGAACTTTATGGCCGAGCATGGCACCAAGCGGTCCCGCCCAGGCGAACTGGTACCGGGTACCCAGCGCATCATCGCGTTAAAGATGCACTATTTACCCCCAGACGCGGGCTTTGCCCGCACCCTGAAAAATCCTCAGTTGGCTTATATCAGCCGTTACGCTCTGGGCCGCGATTATCACAAGCTGATGCGTAACCGTATAAAAAAGCTCGGCCAGCGTATTGCACAAGTTGCTGAAGGTTTGGGGTTTCGCCCTTTTGTTGACTCCGCCCCGGTGCTCGAGCGCCAGCTTGCGGCGAAGGCTGGCTTAGGCTTTACCGGAAAGCATAGCTTATTGATAGACAAACAAGCGGGGTCATGGTTTTTCCTCGGGGAGCTATTTGTGGATATTCCGCTGCCAGTTGATGACCCTGACACCCGACAAGCCACCCAAGGAGAGTGCGGCAGTTGCGTCGCATGCATGACCATGTGCCCCACAGGGGCTATCGTTGAGCCCTATGTGATTGATGCGCGAAAATGTATTTCCTATTTAACCATTGAGCTTAAAGGCGCTATTCCTGAGCAATACCGAACAGCGATGGGCAACCGTATTTATGGCTGTGACGACTGCCAGTTAATTTGCCCATGGAACCGTTATGGCGAGATCACCGCAGAGTCTGACTTCCATGCCCGCGCCCAGCTTAAAGATCAGCCACTATTGACGCTATTTAGCTGGGATGAAGAGACGTTTTTAACTAATACCGAAGGCAGCCCCATCCGTCGTATTGGCCACCAACGCTGGCTTCGTAATATTGCCATTGCCTTAGGTAACGCGCCCTACGATAACGCTATTGTTGAGGCGTTAATGGCTAGGTTGAAAGGGGCTAGTGACTTGGTTGCAGAGCATATTCATTGGGCACTTGCGCAGCAACAACAAAAGCGTGAGGCATTGAGCGTGACAGTTACGGCACACACAAAGAAAACTCAGCGATTGATCCGCGCCGTACAAAAAGGGCTTCCCAGAGACGCAGAGTAATCTCAGAGCGCTCACTTTTTACCATCTTAGTTGAGCAATTTAGCGAGATCTTGCTCGATGCGAGAGAATGCCGCCTGCAAGTTCTCCACCGACTCCTCTCGGGCCACCGAGCGTTGGATGGTGTCGTCTACCTTTTGATAGATAAAGGCTTCTTGGTCATCGTCTAAGCCCATAGTGGGAATACGCTCCTCAAGCTCCTCTTGTAACGCGCGAAACACTTTTTCATTATCGCTGCGCGTTTGATTCACCGCGCTGATGAGTTCACGGAATTGTGCTTCAATACGCGATACCGCCTCCCCCAACTGCGCTTGGCGCTTTTGCAGCGCTTGTTTGGTCATAATGGCGGTGAGTTGCTGCTCAGTCACACTGACTAGAAAACATACATGATCGCGAATGCGACCATGCTTCTCGGGTTCTTTCTCTGGCATATTCAGGATCAGTAAGCTCACTTTCTCATAGTTCACCAACAATCGCTGCGAGAACTCGTGTAAGCGCCCCCGGGTTTTTAGCATGTCAAAAAGCTCAACGACAATGGGGGAGCACCCTCCACTTAATGAGAAGTGCTGTACGCCGTCATCCAATCGCAACTCAGCATTACTCTGTAAGCCAAAACGATTTAAACAGCTGAGAAGTTCTTTGCCTAACTCTTGGGGCTCCCAAATTTGCCCAATACGCTCAACAAAGTTGACGATTTCGCCCATTTCGCTGCTATTAGCCATAGCGTTAAAAGCGGTGGATGTGGCATCGTCAACTTGCTTTTGTAGGTCTTCTTGCTCATCAAGATACCCTTTGAGCTTCATCAACTTTGATTTGAGTTCATCGTGACTGAAAGGTTTAACAATGTAGTCCTCTGCGCCTACAGCGTAACCCTCCATGCGCTCTTCTACCGTGCCCCGCGCAGATACAAACATGACCACAATATCTTCGGTTTCTGGGTTCGCTTTAAGTTGGCGACAAACATCATAGCCGTTCATATCCGGCATACTGACATCAAGCAAAATAATATCCGGCTTAAACTCCCCCACCACCGCGAGGCAGGCTGGCCCACTGTCTACCATTTTCAGCTCAAACCCTTGATCATCGAGAATTTCTTCAATGATTTCTAGATTATATTCTTCGTCATCTACTGCTAATACCCGTTGCACTGTCATCGTATTGACCTTCCCTTATTCAAGCTTGTTATTCTACCGGCTTATGCGGCGGCGCCTGAGTTTCTTGTGCTTGCTGAACTTTTGGCAAGCTTATTTCTATAATAGTGCCTCCTTTAGGATTTTGCTTAGCATGAATGCGGCCATGATGCAGCGCCACAAACTCTCGGCATATCGCCAATCCTAAACCTGTTCCCCCGGCCCCTCGATTGGTTTGGCTACTTTGGGAGAATTTATCAAAGACATGTTCTAGCTCGTTTTCTGGGATACCTACTCCATGATCAACCACTTGAACTCCCAAGTTGTCACCATCCTCATGTAAGTAAATGTCTATTTCACTTCCTTCGGTGCTAAATTTAAGCGCATTTCCCAATAGATTAGTTATTACTTGAGTTATTTGCGCACCATCGCAGTCAATGTGACTATTCACACCGTTATCATGGAGTTTTATGTTGATGTGCTTTTCCATCGCCGTGCCAGACACATCGGTAATGCTCGATTCAATCAACTTACAAACGTCAGCTCGGCTCGGGCAAAAAGGAAATTTGCCAACGTCTAATTTCGACAAATCAAGTAAGTTATTAAGTAATGACAGCAAGCGCTCGCCGCTGGTATGAATACGGTTGAGATACTTGCTTAACTTATCAATGGGCGTTTCACCATTGCTCAACTTGTCGAGCCCAAATCGCGAAAAGCTGAGTATAGAGTGCATCGGGGTGCGCAGTTCGTGAGACATATTGGCCAGGAACTCTGATTTACTGCGGTTTGCAGCTTCCGCCTGGTCCTTAGCTAACTCCAGCTCCCGAGTGCGCTCCTTGACGCGGATTTCGAGCTCATCTCGCGCCTCTTCAAGTAATACTTGGCGCTCTTTTAGGTTAGTTACATTTTTAAAGATGACGGCGTAGGCAATCGCACCGTGATAGTCAATTTCACTGAAGGAGCCGACCATAGGGATCAGCCCGCGCTTCGAGGTTTGCACTTCAAGCTCACAACTATGCTGGTTTAAGCTTGATGTCGAACGCATAGTTTGCAATAAAGTTTGCTCTGAGCTTGGGCTCAAAAATTGAAATAAGGTGTACTTTGCGAGCTCAGTTTGATTTAGGTTCAGTAACTTCGCCGCTGCATCATTGGCGTCAATCAGGCTGCCATCGCGGGCAAACAAAATGACTGCGTCAGGGGTGTTTTTGAATACTACGCGTAACAAACTGTCTTTTTCAATGAGCGCATCGACGGTGTCTTGTAACCGCTCAAGTAGCTGCGCGTTGTTACGTTTGAGGAGCTCTGTCTGCCATGCTTTATGCACCGATTTAAGGACAATACTTTGATCCGCTGGCAGCTCAATGACATCATCCACACCGCTGCGGATCACCTCCAGTAAATTTGCTTTATCTCCTTGGTTTATAAGCAATATACAACGGCAATGTGATTGTATCCTTTTAACCTGTAAATACACATCACTGCCACTATCCCCTTGCACTTGGTAATGACAGAGCAAAATATCAATATGTGTTCCGTTGGCAATTTCCAATGCCTGAGTAAGAGAGTGTGCACCGAGTACGCTAATGTGCGCGCCTGTCAGCCACTGTTGGATATGTGCCTGGCTATCGTGTGGACTCACATGAAGCACTTGCGGCAAGGCTATCGACTGCGGTCCGTCAATCTCTAAAATGCTTTCTAATAGCGCACTGATTTCTTTGTTTTCATAAAAAGGATAAATAACCTGAGCTTCAATAAACAGCTTATTGAGCTCGGCGAAGCTTGCAAATACTTCCCCTTGTTCAGCCTTGGGCGCCAATAACGCGACATTACAGGTGCTGAGGGCTTGCTTGAGGTCACAAGCGAGCGCCATAGGAATGCCATGGGCAAGGATATACATATCATAGTCATTGGGCTCCATGGCCTCTAAATTAGCAAAGTGCAGCAGCTCGACCTCACAATCGAGCAGCTCCAGCAGTACTTTAATGCGCATAGCAAGCACTGTTGTTGCATCTATGATCAATATCCGTCGCTTCACCATGCTTTCACCAAGCCCTCTACCCTAGTTTTAAACGTAGACGTACTTTTGCCTAGTTGGCAACTTTATATTCAACTTAAGCCATTGAACCTAAAGAAGAAGCGCTTAAGTCTTCAAACGACTCAGTTGCGCATCTTGCTCTTCAACCAAGGCAATGAGCTCTTTCGACCCCGACCCTGTTTGCTGGGCCAAGTCGGCCAAGTGCGAGGCAGCGTCGGAAATGAGCGTTAAATTGCGATTGATTTCTTCAGTGACCGAGCTTTGCTCCTCAGCAGCTGTGGCTATGTGAGTCACTTGATTGGTAATTTCATTCACTTTTTCTACCACTTCATGAAGCGCATCAAACGCGGATGACGTTTGCGATACAGCGGTATCGGCGCGTGAGACACCCTGCTCTATGATGGTTGATGCACTTCCCACTTCTTGCTGCAAGCGGGCAATAAGCTCACTGATGTCGTCTGTGGAAGCACGTGTTTTCGACGCCAGTGCACGAACTTCGTCAGCCACCACAGCAAAGCCTCGTCCTTGTTCACCTGCTCGAGCCGCTTCGATAGCAGCATTCAGTGCAAGCAGATTCGTTTGCTCGGCAATGGTGCGGATCACATCGAGTATCTGGTTAATGTCATTACTGCGTGAAGCGACCTTACCCACCGCCACATTGGCATCATTGATCTCCGTAGACATGGTTTGTACTTGGTCAACAGCTTGCGACAAACTGTGCTCACTGGCTTGCACTAATTTATTAATTTCTTCCGTTTGCTGTGCTGATTGCTCTGAGGCGCGGGCCACTTCCAACGCCGTGGAGCTCATTTCGTTCATTGCCGTCACAACACTCTCAATTTCAGCAAACTGTTTCTCTACATTTTCTTGGGTTTGTGTGGCCACTTGCGAGGCACTGTCGGCCTGCTCCATGGTTTGTGATGAGAGTTGCTTAAGCTGAGAGATAAGAGTACGTAATTTGTCGATAAAGGCATTAAAACCGCTCCCCAAAGCGATAAGTTCGGCGTGCGTATCAACATTCAGCGACTGTGTTAAATCTCCCTCGGCGCTGGCCAAGTTTTCCATACGCATACGAATGGCATCAATAGGACCCACAATGGTTCGGGTCAGCCAATACATCATGGTCGCAGCGCCTGCAAGTACCACAATGGCAACGATAATAAGTACTGACTTCAGCGCATCAGCATTATCTTCCAAGTTTTGCTGTAACTCTTGAGCGCCCGCCATGGCCAGTGACTCAGGTACTTCAACAACCAAACGCCAAGTAGAGTCGGCTAGTTTTACATCCAGTGGGTAATTAACAACGAATGCGTCATCCACCAGCTCAACGCTTGCTGTACTGCTCTTTATTGCCGCCATAAGTGGTCTATCCACCACCTCAGCAAATGGTTTTCCTAACTGCTCGGTGTAATGGCTACTGCCCACCACCAAGCCCATTGAGCTGATGAGCGACACCTTGCTTTGGCCTTGATAGAGGTTCGCCGAGAGCTGCTCAGTGATTTTCTGAAAAATAGGTAGGTTTAAATCAACCCCGGCCACACCTAAAAAACGCCCTTGGTGAACGATGGGAGCGGTCAGCGAGGTCATCATCTCGGAATACCCTGGCGAAATCTCATAAAGATAGGGCTCCATTAAACAAGGTTTGAGTGTATCTTTCGCACACAGATACCATTCGGCCTCGCGCAGTCCCATATCATTGATGGTATCGACGTGCTTTTCGCTCGCATCTTCCACCACTTGTAGTTCAATAGAGCCGTCTTCATTACGGATCATGTAAATCTCTAAGGAGCCATGTCCGGGTACGGAGTGCTGGTGGCCGCTGGTAAATTGATTGTCTAGACCATCATAAGCGTTGTCTTCAAACTGCGTGTAAATGGACGATACCAGTTCATTTTGAGCCAATACCGCCCGATCTATTTGCTCTACCGCACTTCGATCCAAAGGCTGATTTTTGGTGCGTCCAAGGATCCCAGCTAGGGTATAAGGAATTCGATAGGCTTCATTGATAAAACCGAGGATTTTCTCACCATCTAAGCCGGCCTTAGCCAACAGTTTATCCTCAACCTCTTGGCGCACAAGCACTCTGGATTCACTGGAAACGGCGCTATTACTTTGCTCCAATTGCCACCATAAAATACCAATAAGCAGCAACACAGTGACCAATAAGGCACCACAACTAGCAAGTAAGAGTTTTTTAGCAAGGGACTGATTTCGCATTACTTCTTTACCTTTTGAACGAACCTGAGATAAAGCTTAGTCGAGCCAGCCAGAATAGGAAACCGCCATCACGAGGATCAGCACAAAAGAGCACCAAAATACATGCAGCCATAGCCACTGCGGGGGAGATCTTTAATACATCAACAATGCCAGCTTGGCTGCATGCTTTATACGCGATACATGTGGGAACAAAACTGAGTTTTGAGTGTATTCAGTGAATTGGAGCGGCACACGAGGTTCGAACTCGTGACCTCAACCTTGGCA
>CEVA01003057.1_pt1 | contig 22694 bp, 20 predicted proteins | sample 361521 | NCBI WGS metagenome assembly CEVA01 (sample SAMEA2622823, study PRJEB7988) | marine metagenome | isolation source: saline water (ENVO:00002010), including
GGGAGCTACGTTCTCTTCAGAAATTAGTAAAAGTCTAGTTAACCTGTGAATACCCTAGTATTTAACCACCTAATTGAATCGAGTTAGGTGGTTAAATACCAGAACTATTTGGCCCAAACCAACTTTGTATTTAGTCAGGCAACCATTTGTCGAAAAAGCGTTGCCAGTTACGGAACATGATGTTCTCTATGTCTGATTGGCTGTAACCTCTTTTATCCAATACGTCTGCTACCTTTTGATAATCATCAACTGTATCCACTTCATAAGGTGCTCCATCGGAACCGCCCTGTCCATCAGTATCCCCTCCTATCGCTGAATGAAGAGAATTCCCGGCCATTTGGCAAACGTAATCTATGTGATCACAATAGTCCTCCAATGTAACTGCTGAGAGAGGAAACACATCACGCCTTGGCGGAATATTTGCCCAATCTACTCCCTCACGATAAAGCATCCAAGTGTCCATCGAATGTCCTATTACTCCTCCTCTATCAATCAATTCCTTGAGAAGTGAGTCAGGTAATTGTCTCTCTCCTGGGGTAATAGCTCGACAATTCTGATGTGTTGACAAAACTGGTCCTGAAAAAATATCCAATTCTTGCCTGATTGACTCATCGGATGTGTGAGAAATATCAAGTATCATTCCTAGTGATTCCATTTTCTCTAACAAATCTTTAGCGTCCCCCTGAAGACCTCCTTCAGTACCTGTTCCAGTGCCATGAGAGTACCTGCTCACTCCGTAATGGCTGAGACTTACCACGCGAAGACCTTCGTCGTACCACTCGTGAACTTGATCCGGCCACACGATAGGATCAGCTCCCTCCATGCCAAGAACGAAACCTACAGGGAGATTCTCCTTATTTGTACTGCTTGCCCAAGCTCTCATATGCTGACTGAATTCTGACTTCGTCTTCAACATTTTGGCATGGCCTCTATCTTCCAATATACGATAGTAGGATAACTGGCCTCTGGCAGCAGCATAAGAAAGCTCGTCCGTTCTTACATCACCATGATCATGTCCTTCTCTCTTTATACAACCTAGAACTTTCACAATTGCGGCCGCTACTTCAGCTTTACGCATCTCTGGAATAGTCGCCATAATGCCAGTGTCTGGTCGCCCCTCCGTGACAGAAAAATCTGGAGATAAATTTCTGGCCTCTTCTATAGGAAGAGTGAGCTCCCTCTGTGAACGTATTGCACCATTAGCCATTGGGTAATCGCCATCTATAATCAGCATTTAATACTCCCCTCTATTAACTGTAGTAATTGGTCGACAAAGCCTATACTCTTATCTTCGGTTTTGCAATGAAACTAGAGGTCAGCATGCGAATGTTTGACGCAACTGAAATCTACGGCGTAGTATTGCTCATGAAGAGTTGTGTAAGTCCAACACATAGCAGGGATTCTTAGATGAAATCACGAGCCGCAATCCAGTTGAATATTGGTGAAAAACCTGTAATTGATGAGATAGACATACCTGATCCGTTACCTCATCAGGTAACAGTGAAAATGTTTGCTAGCGGAGTATGCCATACACAGTTACATCACTTACACCAAAAAACACTTGGCCGTCCGCTCGGGCTTGGGCACGAAGGGACAGGAATCATCACTAAAGTTGGGACACAAGTAGAGCATCTTCAGGAGGGTGATCATGCCATAATCACCTGGGTACCACGTAAGCCTATATCAGGAAGAAGAGACCCCATACCCTCCGGGACAAATCACCGAGGCAAACTCCTACAAGGACTAGTTTACACATGGGCTGAACATACCCTTGTGAACTCAGATATGGTAGTCAAAATGTCCCACGAGCATCCAACAGACGTGACCTCTATAGTGGGGTGTGCAGTGCTTACAGGAGCAGGAGCCGTACTCAATACAGCCGAGGTAAAACCAGGGAATTCTGTCGCTATTTTTGGAGTAGGTGGAGTCGGACTTTCTGCTGTACAAGCCGCTGAAATATCTGGAGCACATCCGATAATCGCGATTGATTTGACTGAGGAAAAACTTGAGTTCGCCCGAGAATTTGGTGCAACACACACCATTAACGCAAATTATCAAGACCCAGTGGAAGCAGTGAGAGATTTATCTGCTGGAGGAGTAGATTTTGCGTTTGACACCATCGGAGTCAGAATCACCACTGAACAGATACTCCCTGCAACCAAAGGCGGTGGTCCGGGAGCGGATAATCACGGAGGACTTGCAATATTAGTTGGAATTCCACGAGAGCCTATGATTCTTGACCCTGATTTGTTCGTATATCATCAAAGACGTTACAGAGGCAGCCTGGGTGCAGTTTACCCAGAAAAGGATTTTAATACATTCCTAAAATGGAACCAAGAAGGGAAATTCTCTTTGTCCAAGTTGGTTACCGACAGATATAGCTTAGACCAGGTTAATCAGGCTTGCGAAGCGCTCGAGAAGGGATCAGTTAGAGGGAGAGCAATTATTGAATACAAAGATGTTATTGATTAAAAATTTACTAGTAACTTGTCCTCTTCGACATCTCAAATAGTGATTTCAATCTAGTGATATTTGTCTCTCAATTGTGCTGCTGCATCCGCCTCATTTTTCAATTTCCAGAACGCCTCATCCAGTGGAACTTGAGATTTCAGGCCTGGGGAAAACCCACAGTCCGGGTTCAAACTAATCCTGTCAGGGTCTACATATTCCAGCGCCACCTCTACTCTGGAAACTATTTCCTCAACGGTGTCAATCTTTTCAAATCTACATTCCACACATCCAAGACCAATTAGTGAATCATCAGGCAGTTCCTTTATGATAGCTACATCTCCAGCAGCTGGTATGCTGAATTCCATCACATATTGATCCACATTAATCCGTTTCATAGAATCCAATATTGGCTCATATCCTCCTTCAGCTCCCCAGCCAGAACGCCCCCAATTTCTACGGCAAAGATGGACGGCAGTAACAGGATTTCTGATACCATAAAGAATCTCGTTTATCTTTGATACAGCTAGGTTCATTTCATATTCGGGATCTCGGAATAGTTCTCGTATTTTTGGATCAACCAGCACACAAAGATGTGGTTCATCAATTTGGATCACTGACACACCCGTTTTCTCCAGCTCAACAATCTCATTGTGAAGAATAGGCACCACTGCTTCAATAAATGACTCCCTCGTGGGATAAGCCTTAGATGACATGTCTGAAGACCATAGTCTAATCCCAAGAAGATATGGTGAAGGCACACACACTTTCGTAAATTTATCAGTAGACTCTATTAGGAATTTTGCTTCATCTGCTATGAGGCCTGGTCTCACTACTTCTAACCGATCGGTAACAGTAATTCCCCACCGACCGGGTCTAGTGTCTTGAGAAAAGCCAGATGCTATATCAGCAATGATGTGAGTATATGCATGACGTCTCCATTCACCATCACTTATCAAATCCAGTCCCGCTGCTTCTTGCAAATCTATGGCATATTTAACTGATTCATCCATTTCAATGGACCTAGATGCTTTAACAGCCGATAACCCTGGTAAGGCAGGCAACATGTCCTGTACACGAATTGGCCTAGGTAAACTACCAACGTGCGAGGCTGCAAATGGAATTTCTTTTATAGACTTATTCGCCAAATATTCGCACCTTAAAGAATTTTTGTACAAGTAACAATCGAATCCCTCAACCACTTATTCTACTAGAAAATTTCACCTAGGGATTACAGGTAGTATCAAATGAGAAGGTCTATCTGCATCGTGATATATGATTTGATTAGAGATCAACACTTCAGAATCAATTCCAGGGCGGTTACCTGTATTGAGGTTTCGATCAAATCTCGGGAAATTGCTGCTCGAAATTTCCAGCCTGATTTTATGTCCCGTCATAAACAGATTACTCGTCTCCCATAAATCTAGATCAAACTCGTATACTGTACCTGGAACCAAAAATTCTTCTTTTTCTATCGAAGCCCGAAACCTGGCCCTCAAAATGCCTTCTGTCAAAATAATTGATTTCCCATCCGGATAAACATCCACAAGGGTTCCCGTGAAATCAGTATCTTTAGTTGAAGAAGAAGCATATAGTTTTAACAATATTGGCCCGGTAATTTCGATATCTCGTTCTAGTGGCTCTGTGGAGTAAACCAGCACATCATCCCTTGCTTCTACATCTGTTCTGTCAAATGGCCCACTACATTTGATAGACATATATTGCCCTCCATGAGAAGGAACTGGATTCATAGGGTCATACCGAAATAAATCTGGGTTTTCATTACCCGAAACATCTTCACTAAGTATTCCGTGATCATGCAGATAATAGTTCGTATAGACCGTTTCGGGTAATGGCCAACTGTGTGCAGTTCTCCACGAATTTTCGCCCATTACAAAAATTCTTATTGGCGGCTCATCATCTATTCCTGTATCTATTCCTCTCAACCGAGCATCATACCATCTGATTTGTTCATCAATATAGTCTATGGAAGCTTCCGAACCGAAACTCACATCACCAAAAGGCTTATCAGAACCAATATTTGTGTGGCTCCAAGGGCCAACCAAAAGTTTAGTCAATTTACGTGCATCAGATGTACTTGCTTGAGATTGCCATCCCGTAAACTGTTTGAATCCCTCGTGAACCAAATTGTCGTACCAGCCGGTAATAAAATAAGCCGGAACGTCAACATCTCGATATCTGTTGCGGAGGCCGTAGTGGTTCCAGAATCCATCAAATTTATAGTGTTCGACAGCTTGCCGATAAAAAGGCAAATCTACTATATCATCCAAGGCGGATTTTAATGGCAAACGCCTGTATACCTCATCCAAATTCAGGAATGCAGTTGAGCCCAGCTTCATTGTTTTGCCTGCCATGTTCATGAAATTGATTGCGATATGTAATTGAAACACTCCGTCAACATAAAAATGGCCAAAATTGTCCTGCTGGGAAGCTATAGGAGCAATTGCTTTCAAATAGTAACTTGATTTCACAGCCGGTAACGTTTGGGTAAACCCAAGGTATGAGACACCAAATGTTCCTATGTTACCGTCACACCAATCTTGGGCGCCAATCCATTCGTGAGTATCATATCCATCATCGGCTTCATGAACATATGGTTCCCACTTTCCTTCAGAATCGTGGCGTCCTCTACAGTCTTGCATCACTACAGCATATCCGTGTTCAACAAACCTCTTAGTCCACTTGGTGTAACGCTCAGCCTGCTTGTGATATATCGTTCTAATAACTAGGGCAGGGAACGGACCTTCTTTATTAGGTCTATATATATCGGAAGCAAGACATACCCCATCCCTCATCGGCACCGGGACATCCATTTGAACTAGAATTGATTGACTAGGCATAATGCACTCCTCCCTAATTAAGGATGGTAATCCCTTGTGTCTAGAAAATAACAAGTCACTGCTGCTTGGGTATCAATTGAGCGCCAATGGCTTATGCTACGCGTTCCTTTTATCCCAATTATGTTCTGTTTCACTCATTGGAGAATCAGGATCTGCAATCCACCGTCGATCTTGAGTTAGCTTATCTAAAGACCTAGCCATCTCTCTTATGTGTGTCGCCTTACAACCACAACAACCACCTATGTAGTTTACTCCAAGTTCTTTGGCTGTTTTAGCAAAATCCCCCAGTTCGTACCTATTCATCTGAGTAGGCTCTAACTTATCCGGAAAAGATGGAAGACCTGTAAACCAAGGTGTTTCGTCAGTACACCTGAATGCCACTGGTTGCGCAGCCAGATAACCGTCAAAACCAGACCTCATTTCTTTGATATGTGGATACATATGTTCAGGATCATTCATACAATTCAAACCCACAATATCAGCTCCTTCGGAAGATAATATTTTCGCGCAGTCTGATGCGGAGAAACCATCATCTGTAATATTGTTCTGCCGAAAAGACATAGTTATCATAGCCGGCACCCCAGTATTCTTTTTAATACGATCTAGGCATAGCATAGCTTCTCCAAGATTAAAGAAAAGTTCGCCGATGAAAAAATCTACTCCATATTGAGCTTCAATTTGCTCATCAAACATGTCAGAGACCAATTTGTGAGATCGTTCGTCGTCTTTGTTCCACTTCCATGTTGTACTTAAATCGCCAGCGACTAGCAATTCATCTCCTGCTACATCTTTGGCAATTTTTGTAGCAATTTGGTTGATATCGATAGTTCGATCTTCGTATCCTACTGTAGCCAATTTCTCTCGACTACCATAAAACGCCATCACTTGCAGAACCTCTGCTCCGGCATTTTTCATCTCTCGATGTAGCGCTTCGATTGCATAGGGGTGAGTTAATGCAAGTTCAGGAGTGAATGCACCAGCTTCTACATATCCTCTTTGTTCCAATTCCACAATGTAACCCCCATCACCCAAAACTATCTCGCCATTTAAACGATCCAGAATTCCTTTAACCACCTTTAGCCTCCTGTTGTTTAGTCGGAATCAATCTATACCAACGTCTTAATCAACACAACCCGTCGACTACATTGTTATCTTCAAATAATTCATTCACTATTTAGAAATAGTTGAGGCAACAAGCGAGCACATTGTTTTATCACGCCTCTATGTACTATTTCAAATATGGATCAGGCCAATTATTTGGGATTACAGCGATGTCGTGGTATATTTTTGCTCAATCCTTGAGGGGCACGATCTCTATGCGAAATAAAGCCAGCTTAGTTATAGTAGGCGCAGGTATAGTGGGGTGTGGTATAGCATATTTCCTGAGTAATAGGGGATGGAAGGATATCGTAGTTTTAGAGCAGGGCCCTCTATTTGAAACAGGCGGCTCAACAACTCATGCCCCTGGCCTGGTTTTTCAAATCAACCCATCTAGAATCATGTCCGAATTCGCCAAAGATACGGTAGCTCTGTACTCTTCATTGGAACTGGATGGAGAACCATGTTGGACACCGGTTGGAAGCCTAGAAGTTGCCTGTACGCACGAGCGTTTAAATGACCTCCATCGAAAAACAGGCATAGGCAAAACTTGGGGTATTAAAGCCGAAATAATAAATGCAAATAGTGCGAGAAAACTCCTGCCTTTTCTCTCTGAAAATACATATGGGGCTATGTGGACTCCTAGCGATGGTATAGCTAAAGCCCCTAAAGCTTGCGAGGCTATGTCAAGAACATCTATCAAAAACGGAGTAGATTTCCGTTCCCACACTAGAGTGACAGGAATTGATGTTCACCATGGTAGGGTCAAGACAGTACAGACTAACCAAGGACCAATTGAAACCAATATGGTACTCGCTTCTGGCGGAATATGGGGACCACTTCTCGGGAAAATGGCTGGAGTACCTATTCCTCTCTCTCCAATGGAACATCTTCTAGCATGGACTGGTCCTTTACCCGAATTAAAAGGACAGACCGCGGAAGCTACACACCCTATCCTACGTCATCAAGATGAAGCGATGTATTACAGACAGAGAAGAGAAGGATATGCGATAGGCTCTTACCAGCACAAACCACTGCTTAATCAATCGGAGGATATCTTATCTCACGATGAAGCTCCAAGAATGCCGTCCATTACTGCTTGGACACCTGAGCATTTCGAAAAAGCACTCGAAGTCACAAGAGACATCCTCCCCACTCTTTCCAGTGCAACTATTACTGATAAATATAATGGCATGTTCTCATTCACACCTGATGCGTTTCCAATAATGGGAGAGTCTCCGGCAGTTAAAGGATTTTGGTCAGCACAGGCCGTATGGATCACACATGCAGGCGGTGTAGCAAAAACCATGGCTGAATGGATAGACACTGGCTATCCTTCAATGGATATGCGTGAAGCAGACATTGCCCGATTCCACCCTCACGAAGTATCTGATTCTTATGTCCGTGCTAGGTCATCACAACAATACAAAGAAGTTTATGATATCAAGCACCCACTACAACAAATACAAGAACCTCGCGAAATTCGCTTAACACCTTTTAACGCCATTCAAAAAAGACTCCAAGCAGTATTTTTCGAAAGTTCAGGTTGGGAACGACCGCAGTGGTATGAATCGAACTCGAAACTTGCCTTACCGCAAATGCCAAACAGGTCCGAATGGCAGGCCCAAGAATGGTCCCCAATAATTGGAGCCGAACACAAAGCTACTAGAGAAAATGTGGCATTGTACGACCTTTCACCCTTCACCAAATTGGAGATTTCAGGTGATGGAGCATTAAATTACCTTCAGTTCCTTACAACGAACCAACTGGATCGTCCCATAGGTAAGACTGTGTACACAGCTATGTTAAACGAAAGAGCTGGAATCAGGTGCGATTTGACCATAACTCGCATGGCTAATGATAGGTTTTTGGTTCTAACTGGGGGAGCCACAGGACCACTAGATATGCATTGGTTAAATCAAAATTTACCTGCCAACGGCTCAGTTGAAATCAATGACATTTCCTCTAGTCAATGCTGCATAGGGATTTGGGGACCTGAGGCCAGAAACATGCTTCAGAATTTGGCATCCATAGACCTTTCTAACAACTCATTTCCATACATGACGGCAAAACGATTCAACATACACCAAATACCAGTACTTGGAATCCGCATTTCATATGTGGGAGAATTGGGATGGGAAATATATACCGCGACCGAATATGGTTCTAAACTGTGGGAATGCCTATGGGAAGTTGGTCAAAATTACGGCATAATAGCCGCCGGGTCCGGGGCCTTCGAATCACTAAGACTAGAAAAGGGTTATCGCCTCTGGGGTACAGATATCCATACAGAATACAACCCACTGGAGGCGGGCCTAAATTTCTCAATCAAAATGAACAAAGGTGGTTTCATAGGTAAATCATCATTAGAAAAAATCATCTCAGAAGGGATCGTACAATCTTTATCGTGCCTAGTTTTTGATAATCCAAACGACTTGGTGATGGGTAAAGAACCCATCCTGCACGCAGGAGAAAGGGTAGGGTACGTAACAAGCGCAAATTTTAGTTACACAACCGGTAAAAGCATAGCTTACGGGTACTTACCTACCAACTTGAACAAGCCTGGACAACAATTGGAGATTGAATACTTTGGGCGACTCTATCGAGCAACAGTTTCTCAAGAACCATTGTATGATCCCCAAATGGACAATCTTAGAAATTAACTTGTTTTTCTTTGTCTTTTCCAGTCTTCTACTGTAAAACCCGGTGTTGAGAACTTAGATTTACCCTGGTTTTCCCTCCTCCGAATTTCTTTCGCTGTTTCCAGTACGGTCACTGGATCATGCCCTTTAGGAATCTTAGTACATCCATCTTCGTCAGCTATAAGTATTTCCCCCGAATGAATACGAAGGCTCGCTACAGTTACTGATGACCCAATATCTATTACTCTAAAAACTCCATGTCCGGGTACCAATCCAGTGCCCCATACAGGTAACCCAACTTCGCGGATTCCTGCTATGTCCCTAACTGAACCATCAATAATCGCACCGGTCACGCCAAAAAATTTGTGCATATTAGCCATTCCATCTCCAAACGACGCACCTCTTCCCGGTCTTGTATCTATATCTTTCATAACAGTCACTATGGGGGAGTCAGTTTCCGCCAACATGTCATGATATTTATCCCAACTTATTGGTACAGAATCAGGATCATTAGTTGTTACTTCAGCGGTGACTGCATAACCGACTGCCACACCGTATTCTGGTAACAAGCACTTTAATTCAGGGCCTGTGTAATTTTCTGGAACTCCTCCAAGCATGTCATCTTGATCTACGCCTCCTTGCTGATTACAAATTGATTCAACGACTGCGTTAAATACTGTTGCTGAATCAAATTGTGTCAATTCATCAAAAAATTCCTTTGGTAAAGTACTCATGGACTTACTCCTTCACTCCATTTGGTTCATTAAGTTAGGCAAAGTAGTTGTTTTAAAACAGCATTCTATTGATTTGCAGTCTAGCTATTAGCAAATCCTGGTTCAATTCCTGGTTCCAGTTCAATATCCAACGCATGCATCAACTTACTAAGCATCGCATAGTAGGCAACGAGCACAAGCAAATCGACCGTATTGTTCGCACCCAATAAATGCTCCACAGCATTAAACGTGTTCTGGTTAACATCACCATTATTTGCCATTTCTTTTGCTAATTGGACAAATACACCTTCTTTGGGCGGCAATCCCATCGGAGCCTTCTTAACCCTGATGGATTCTATAACTTCGTCACGTACACCAACCTGGCGAGCTATTGGTTCATGATGGGCCCATTCATACTGACTTGACATCTCTCTAGCAGTACTTAGTATAGCTATTTCACGGACAACCGGATCAAGGTTTGAGGAAAATCTTATGTATTCTCCAAGCGCTGCTACAGGGGCAGCGGCCTCCGGATTATTCAAAAGTAATTGAAATATCCGAGGCATACCCTTTGCTTGAATATCGCCCTTTCTTGTTTCAGCAATCCTGTCATAAATGTGAGTCTTATCTTCTGTTAGATCTTCTCTGGAAATATATGGCAATCTGGCCATAATAGAATCTCCTTAACTCTGTATGGAATTGATCTTGGTGACTGTTAACTTAATTTAACACAACCTGTTGATAATTGATTTATTGGGGCGAAATTGTTCACATAAATATTCATCACATCTCACCTGATATCTGTGAACGTTCCAACCATTAATAGCGCATAAATATTCATTGACACAAAGCTTAATTCAAGGGTATCGTTGATTGCACTATTCAAACGCAAAAAAATGCTTAGATATCAATAATCAAGAGGAATTCGACAATGCTCAGCAAAGCAATCCAGGCTAGAACCACAATATTTCAGTTCCCTCCATTTTCTATAATAGGACCTCGGTCTTCATCATTAATGGATGCTCTTATACCTTCGTTAAACAACCTGCAAAGAGCAGGAATATCTATTTTGTTCGTTGGGTTGCTCGTTGCTTTCGGCAGAGCCACATTTTATCTTCCGGATAATCCAGTGCCAATCAGTTTTCAAACAACAGGTGTACTGCTGATGGGTGGCGTACTTGGACTACGATGGGGCACGTTCGCAATTCTCGTTTATTACATTTTAGGTATGATAGGTGTTCCTGTTTTTAAAGACGGCGGCAACGGCTGGGCATACGTATCCTCAGGAGCAACCGCAGGCTACCTTATAGGTTTTGTTTTAGCAGCACCCGTGATAGGTTTTCTGACTCAACACGGGTGGAACAGAGGTAGGGTATTATGGCCAATGTTGCTCGGAAACCTAGCAATCTATGTACCCGCTTTGATTTGGTTACATTTCATGGATCTTGGTTGGCCTGCTGAAGGAAAATTATTCATGGACGGAATGTATGTGTTCATACCCGGAGACCTTGTTAAATTAATGCTTGCCTCAATGATTGTTGGCCTTGGATGGTCAGTAGTTGACCATAAAAACAAAAGGACCTGAGCCAAATCAAATAACTTATTAAGGCCTGTTGGTTGTCCCCACGAATAGTAAGTGAATTCTTGAACATCTAAATCATTCACTGATCGCTATTTGCTTGAGCATCTATAGTTGATTCCCCCTAACCTTAACAAAGGAATATTCTGACGCCTGCATGAGTGAAGAAAACTTCTAGGTTAGCCTGACGATCCCTTTGCAACAAATTAGCATATTCTGCCAAAGCTTTAGATTCTTCTCCAAGATGGCTGCAAGCTTTGTGCCTCTCTTCTTCGGGGCACAAATGTATACCGTCTCTGGAATCCCAGAAACCAGCTAGTTTCATAGGAAAATACAACGTCTCAGCGGCATTGCGTAAATCCGCAATCGTCTCACTGGCCCGATACCCATTTTCTGAAGTTATGTTGACTGTGACCTTATTCATTTCTAGCCCTGTATGAAATGACTCCATCCAGTTGCTTGGAAGTCTATCGTCTTTCCCTCACTGGATTTAACGATTACCTCTCCCGAGTTATCTACAACTTTTCCAATCACTGTGACTGGTATATCTAAACTTGAATTTACCAAGTCAATTATATTCTTTGGAGCAGTGAAAACCAGCTCATAATCCTCTCCCCCAGTCACTGCTAACTCAAGCCAATCCTCTGGAAAGACTGTCCGAAGACGAGAATCAACTGGTATTGATTCAACGTCTATAGCAATTCCAACTCCGCTCGCTTCACATATCTTACTCACATCAGCTATTAATCCATCGCTTAAATCCATTGCGGCCAAGACACCAGCTTTAATTAATTCTCTGCCTTCTTTCAATCTAGGTGACGGTCTTTTTTGTGAGTCCGTAAAAATATTATGTGCTAAATGCTTGTAGGTACCATCTGTTCCTTGCAGTATCCTCAATCCTGCGCTGGAACTACCTAAATTACCAGTTACTGCAACCAAATCTCCAATACAGGCACTATGCCTTGTCAGCAACGCATAGTCTTTGTCCATATGCCCCATTACCGCTATAGTTATAAATAACGTGGGTGATTCAACAGTATCACCGCCGACAATTTGAATATCAAACTCTATACAGGCTTTTGATATGCCTTCATATATAGATTTGACTCCTTCAACCGGCATATCTTGTCTCAATCCCAAAGTGACTACTGCATATGAAGGAACACAGCCCATTGCAGCTACATCGCTCAAGTTAACTGTAACTGCTTTCCAACCTATATCAGACCATCCCATCCAATCCAGTTCAAAGTGGGTTCCTTCAACCAAGGTATCAGTACTCAGTGTTGTAATCCCTCCAGGTGATTCCCAAGCTGCAGCGTCATCTCCAATTGATAACAACAATCCATGTCTAGGAGACGCTGGGGTACGAAGAACATTCGACAGTTCTCGTATCAAAGCAAATTCACCGATATCTCTGACAAGCATGATGCCAATTATACTTAGAGGGAATTAATACCCTCAAGACTACGAGTTTAAATTTTTTTTCAATAAATCCGAATTGATAATCATCATTCTAATAGAGTATTATTACGCTGTTAATTTCCAAATAGATATTGTTCCCAGGAGGGTTATTAAGTGAACTTTGTAGATGTCCTATATACCAAAAAAGACAACGTTGCATGGCTGGCCATCAACAGACCTGAAGTATACAACGCAACCAGAGGAAGAACTACGGATGAGATGGCAGAAGCTCTCCAAGACGCCTCTGATGATGACGACATCAGAGTGGTCGTCATCTCCGGCACAGGTCCAAACGCATTCTGTGCCGGGCGTGATCAAAGTGAAGATAGAACTACTTCAGCATACAGCGGTACAGCTGAGATCGGATCCGATGAGCTAATACGCAGTATGTCAAAGCCCGTCATAGCTATGGTAGACGGTTTCGCTATTGGGTCAGGTCATATAATGGCTTATATGTGTGATTTTACGGTGGCCTCTACCAGATCTAGGTTTGGACAAACAGGGCCAAGGGTAGGAAGTCCCGCAACAGGTTGGGGAATAGGATACCTCGCAAACGTTGTTGGACAAAAAAGAGCAAGAGAGATCTGGATGCTAACCCAGCAGTACACTGCCCAGCAAGCTTATGATTTCGGCCTAGCCAATTCGGTGGTACCCCATGACCAGCTCTTGGCTGAAGTAGAGCGATACTGCGCTCTGATAAAGAACAACAGCCCAGTCATACTACAACTCCAAAAACTGACTTTCAACGAAATTGGAGACTATTCTTCCAGCAACAGATCGCCAGCAGAACAGTTCATACCAGATTACAACGAATCTGAAGAGGCCGAAGAAAGACGTCTGGCTTTCTTGGAGAGACGCCCAATAGATCCTAGCAAGAACTTACCGTTTGTGAAAATCGATCCATCAGATCGCCAAGACACGAACCAGAAATATTTGTAAAAGACTTTTACTAATATACGCCACCTAATCAAGTAGTATGGAGGAAGTAATTGGCAACGAGTTCAGAAACATCTATCAACATAAATCTAGCATTCCCAAAAGCAGGAGTAACCTTCGCAGTGGAATGTGCGCCACCAGATAAAGGTTCAGGAAACGATTCGCACTCATTTAAAATAACTGCAAACAGCACTGAAAATTCTTCCGCACTTGCTTTCACAGAAGACACTTCTCCACAATTGGCAGACTGGATAAAAGGTTATGCCAGATGGCTAGTTAGAGCGAACGTAACAGCCAGTTTTTCTGACCAAGGCATTAATGGTACGTTCCGCAGCGGTTTATCTCCAGAGCAAGTTCTTTCAAGTGTAAATGATGCCTGTGACATGATCCGACAAAGATTTGATCACTACGAATCTAGCGTGCTAACTTAAACATTTTTCCATAGAAACACTCAATACTGTGGCGCCATAAGGCGCCACGTTATGACTTTAGTTCTTACGGAAACCTTGAGGCAATCCCATCTGATCATCCTGATGGACCCTAGCAGTAACGCAAGGCCATGCTTGCCCACCTATATGCTCCCAAGATTCTCCACTAAGCCAGGCAAACATTTTAGCTTGATCTACGCCAAACATTGGTCTATCACCTGGCTGTATCCATGAAAAACCAAAATCTTTGTCCACAACCCAGTCACGTTTGGGTTCAGTTGTTCTCCAGTAGTTATATTTAAGATTGTCACGGATTCCTTTGTAGGTGCTGTTACTCCTGCGATGTATTATAGAGTAAGTTGTAAGCACTATAGATCCTGGTGGAGATTCCATTAGCTTGGAGGTCTTCAGGCTTTTGATCCTACCAAGCATAGCTGCTCTTGCTGGAGACATATGAGTTCCCGGCACAAGCTCCGTGGGTCCCATTTCCTTAGTGGCCCCGCTGGGGTAATAAAATACTTGTAGATAGTTTAGCTCATGAGTGATGATTGATCCTGAATCTGGATGCCAAGCCTGAGGCGGTGTTGGCCCATTTGTACGGTGACTGCTTATCATATTGGGCAAATAGAAATCTCTACCCAGCAATGACCTCACTGCACCAGCTGCAGATGGGTTCTTAATAACTCCATCAATGAACCAGTCTTCGTCTAGAATCTCAACCGGTTCCGAAGATTCAGAATGTGCGTCCATATAATCACGTGTTTGTTGGTTGACTTTTTCAGAGACAACCGAGGGTAGAGCAATATAACCATTTCTGCAAAAATCCATTACCTGCTGATCATCCAAAGTGGGTTTGCAATCGTACTTGTCCAAGCGTATCTCCTTATTTTTCTAGGATAAACTCACAGCCTAAGCTGATATTGAATGGATCTTGGTATAAAAGACACAGTTCAGGAAATTTGACCACCCTCCAATCATCTTGGATAGCCTCCAAAACATTAGTGTACGGCCAATCCTTCGGATCCTCAGGAGGTAATTTTATCTCACCGTTCTCAACCGTAGACATACCTATTACATCTGAATCCACTGATGAACTATCAGTTTGAAGATACAATAATTTCTGCATTTAAGATCACTGTCTCCCATGGCTGTTAACACTCTTAAGCTATTCGAATAATGTAATAATTGGAAATATAACACACTAATACAGTGTCTTCTACGATCGGAATTCGTGTTGTTTAACGGAAGTGTTTTATCTGGAACACTTCAAGATTTCCAGTGTTCAATTCAATGGACGCTTTCGAATATATGCGAACAAAACAAAAGGTATACTCCAGAATAAACCACCCACTGCACCTAACAGACCTAATATTGACACAAACATCAAGTCCGGATCAGGCCCTCCAAACAAAGGCCCTAAAACTGGAACCAAAAAAGTCAAATAACAAACAGTGATCAACATCAGCCGTTTGAGAGAAAATACCTTAGCCATTATAAATCCAATTATCCCAGGTGTTCCTAAAAATACTAACAAAAATTCAAGTAGTGACAAAACTTCGTCGACAGAAAATAGCAGGATCAGGGCGAAGGACGCCAAGCTAGTAACAAACCCGGATATCCCACCTATAATCCAACCCTTAAAAGCTGATCTCGCAACATCATTGCCCATATAGTTGATCCTTAACTGTCAACAATACTTACCTTGTCTCAACATTTATGATCCTAAGATAGAGCAGTTATTATTTGCTGGCTGATTTTTGTCAAATTCAAAAGACTATATGACAAATTAACAATCTGAAACACAGTTTACTAAATAGCTGTACTTTAGATAACGATCTCAATTGTAACTTGAATGATTTTATATTGAGAATTAATATGCAGGTATCAAGTGATCACTAACTACTAAGCTAAGATGGTCTTTTGACTATATTGACAGTACATTGAACAGATCAAGTTGGCTTAAATACCATCAAATAAGTCAATCCTAAAACTATTAATGTCATTACCCCATATTCAATCGTGACATTGATATCTTCAACACTCTGAAGTTTAGCATTCCTTATCTTTCTTCTCAGCAATAATTCATTTATCAAGACTAATGCAATAAGCATAGGGTAGGTGAGTATGATCCAGGTAGATGAATGACTGTAGTTAACTGAATTGATTAGCACATTACCAGTAATCAACATTACCAAACTCATCATTGGCAATAAAATCATATTAATTCTTAATAACTTTGATGACACTCCAATGACACGAACAAAACACCCGTGCAAAACTACATATGAGACAACAAAGGATGCAACTATGTGTAGAAATAAGCTAAATTCATACATTTTTCTATAGAACTCTAATCATAATTAACCCACTGAGCTAAGATCCGGTCAGATCCTAGTTAAATTGATAATATTTGCTGGATTAATTATTGAATTCTATCATATGCTGAGATTTAAATATTATTGACCATATAGACTAAAAGATATGTTTGTTAATCATCAGTAATTTGTAGAAATTGATGGACAAGTATTGGGCATATTAATCTCTATAATCCCGTTGTTATCAGACATCTAGTGCAATCCACAGTATTACAAATTCAGTCAGAACAGGTCACTTGTGCAGGGTTGCCTGTTTTCACATTTCAGCGTTCCAAACTGCGCGGTATTGTCCACTGGACAATAAAATTTATGATGCTTAGATTCATGCCATCTGTTGCATGGCGGCTTTTTACATACCATCGCTCTCTCCTATCAACTCCAGGGAAACTTAACTTAACTACGGAAAATTAACGCTCGCGATCAAATTTGACGAACTCCAATGTTTCTATAGATTATGGAGACGTATTGACTATTTGGTGTACACTCATCGGTGATAGGACGTTTTATTGGTGGTTATGTAGAGTAGAAAGGAAAAGATCATGAAACTATCTAGATCGTTGTTATTACTGCTATCAACAGTAGTTATAACCTTTAGCGCCATCGGGTGTATCGGTGGTAGCGAAACGGTGAAAATCGGTCTATTAAGCCCACAGACTGGACCGATAGCACAATATGCTCCAGGCTTTGAAGATGCGGCTAATGTGGCTATCGACGAGCTTAACAAAACTCATGAAGGAGATTTTGTTTTCGAATTGATTGTCGGGGATTCTGGATGTGACGGCACCCAAGCAGGAACAGCAGCCCAAACTCTCATTGACAGCGGAGTATCTGCAATAGTTGGGGCTGCTTGTTCTGGTGCAACCCTCGGTGCAATTGCAGTTGCTGCTCCGGCGGGAGTGCCAATGGTGTCATACGCCAGCACCTCCCCCGGCATTACTACAGCAGATGATAATGGATACCTCTTTAGAGTGGTTCCAAGTGATGCCCAGCAAGCAATTGCTCTAGCAGCAGTAGCATCTGCGGCCGGTGCCAATAATCCAGCAGTACTTTATATGACCAATGACTATGGTGCAGGACTTGGGGACAACTTTGCATCTAACTGGTCTGGTAGCGTATGCACCCAAGTTGGATACGATCCAACAGAAGGTTCTTATGATTCCTCATCATTGGCTCAATCCGTAATCGACGGAGGATGTGATTCTGTTCTATTGATGTCTTATGCAACAGATGGAGCGGCTATCATGGAAGCTCTGTCTGCGCAGGGATTTAAAGGGAGCATGATTGGTGCTGATGGACTTGCAGACGCCGCCTTCACAGAATCGTTCACTGACGTTTCAGCTGTAGACGGCTTGATAGCAACTAGGCCTCGCCCAGGAGAAGAATCTAGCGTGAGAACCAGCTTCGAGAACGCGTACACTGCTGCCGGCGGTGCTGACGGAGCAATTTATACCGGAGAGACATACGATGCAATCAAGATTTTAGCGGCGTCTGTTGTCTCTGACCCTGACGGTAGCTTAGTAGCTTCTCTTATGAAGACTGGTGTTAATTACGTTGGTGCAAGTGGCACACATACGTTTGACTCAAACGGAGATGTTGCCGGTACCGGTTACGAGGTCTGTGAATTTAATGGGACTAGCTTCTCTTGTCCTAGGACCTGGACTGCAGATTTCGGAATAGAATCTGGCCCATAACCAGTACAATAACTAACACCTAGCACAATCAAAATTTTGCCCTTAGAACTGGCTGGCAGTTAATACGAACCTCGCTGCTGGCCAGTTCAGTTAACCAACGATAAAAGCACATAATGCGGAGGGCGGAGGGTCCGGCTTGAACAGACGAATTTGCCTTTGAACGCTACACGGCAACGCTGGATGCTTATGACTGCATGGCAACGCCAGATTATCTTGTGTGTAGTCCTACTGTTCGACGCATATTTAGGGCTGATTCATAACACAGGCATAATTGCGTCTTCGGGCTTATTCAAAGGCGAGATAAAGTGGCTGGCCTCGTCAATCGAAATGATGACAGGTGGCATAATCCTAGTCCGTATTGCGCTGGGCCGCGCAAGTCCGCGATGGAGAAGCGCTGTAATTGTATTTACCCCTATCCTAGTAGTGTTAATTGGTTTTGTTGTACTCCACACCGTGTTGACTGGACTAGGCAGAGCAGCAACATTCAATTTCAATCTCTCTTCTATAGGAGCCAGTGGCCTATATTGGGCTGCAGTATATCTCAGCATAGCCATAGGCCTAACACTCACATACAAAGTTCAACGTTTTGCCAATTTTGCTCAAGCAGAAATGATGCTCTTTGGAGCTTACGTGGCGCTCACATTAATGTGGTCCGATAGGTTTTTCCCTATTTCAAATGCTCCCAAAGACGGAATCCTAAATTGGGAATTGATGATTTGGTCAGCTATCAGTGCTTTTGTGATAACTGGCCTTGTCGGTTTAGTTATTGACAGAGTAGTTTACAGGCGATTCCGAAACAGAATGGTAACACCACAAATAATGATGATCGCTTCGCTTGGAGTCTCAATGGTACTCCGCGCATTACTGTATTTGAGGTTTAGTGCTAGCACTCACAGGTTCGTACCAGACCGTGATTGGAGACTCACCACATCAATAGTTGAGATTCCTACACAGCAATTGGAATTAAATATTGGAGACCGTATTAACGTTCCTCTAATGGACTTGGCTGCTAACGTCAACCCGTATGGATTCGCTTACTCAAAAATAGCTCTTGTCGCCGGTATATTTGGCATAGTCATGCTGGTGTTATTTCTTTTGCATCGAACCAGTCTTGGCAGGCAGATGAGAGCGGTCGCTGATAATTCGGATCTTGCCGCATCTAGCGGTATTCATGTGGAACGTGTACATGGTAGTACAGCTTTCCTTTCATCAGGAATCGCTGGCTTCGGTGGAGCGTTTCTCGCGGCAATCTTACCGGTAAATCCTGAACTTGGTCTCTCATTACTGTTACCGGCATTTGCTGTCATCGTTCTCGGCACAATTGGCTCTATGCCTGGTGTGATTATTGGAGCATTGATTGTGGGTCTTTTACGCGCTGTATCAGAGCCAGTGTTAATAGGTGCAGGAAATGCTCTGGATCGGCCTACTGCTAGCGGTTTCGCTGAAGTTACTCCTTTCATATTCCTCATAGGATTACTACTTTTAGCCCCTCAAGGAATTGGATCTGCGATTCAGAATTGGAATATCGAACGTATTAGGAAAAGACGCTTGTCACAAAGGTCGAAGGGCCTATTTCAAGTAATTAAGGTTGCCTTGGTACTCAGTACTCTATCCAAAATTGTATCTACAGGCTCTAATTTTATTTACGGTTGCAACGAATTTAAAGATATGGCAACTGAGTCGATAAGGAATTTTATCAAAAGAACATCGGGATTCACTGCTACTTATCTATCCTTGCTATCTGTAATTGGAACCTCGCCTATCGCCAAGAGACCAACACTTCTCTCCAAACTGAGTATTCACCCGAGTAATTGGATAAGAGTGAATCGACAAACAGAGCGCGGCTCGTGGACAGCATTCGTGATTCTTTTTCTAGTATTGGTTGTGGTGGTTTGGCTTCTCCCAAGTGTTAGCAATCTTACTAAAGTACTTCAAGTATCTCGCATTATTACCCTAGTGGCTATTTTTGGATTGGCTTGTTTCTCACTCAATCTGCATACAGGATTGACAGGTATGACCAATTTTGGAGTGATTTTCTTCGTTGGAATCGGGGCCGTGACTGTAGGTTTACTCTCCGCTCCTGTAGCAACGAATGGATATGGTTGGAATCCATGGATGGCTACAATATTTGCTGTAGGACTATCCGCAATAATCGGCTGGTTACTAGCGTACCCGACCGCAAGGCTACGCATGGATTATTTCGCAATCGTAACAATTTCACTTGGTGAAATGCTTAGAATTTCTCTCCAGGCTGAACCATTGCTCCGTGCCGGTACCAGCACATCCGCTATGGGCATTTCTCAATTTTCTAGACCGTTGCAAGATTGGTGGAAGAGCGGACCATCAGATACTGTGGGGAGTTTGCTTGGTCTCCATGTACCAGCACCATATGTCGCACTTCTGGCTGTTATGGCGACGTTGTCTGTCATTGTGGTCTGGTTTCTGCTCAATACCGTACTAGCATCACCGTGGGGACGTATCCTACGTTCAATCAGAGATGACGAAGTAGTCAGCCAGCATCACGGTCACAACATTCTAACTCACAAGGCGGCCAGTCTAGCACTTGGAGCCGCTGTAGCAGCACTTGCTGGAGCTCTTTGGGCATGGCTGAATACGAACGTTTGGCCCGATTTCATGAACCCTGTCCGCACCACATTCTTAATATGGGCTGCTTTTATAGTTGGAGGCAGAGGCAACAATAGGGGAATGATTATAGGTGCATTTTTGATAGTTATAGTGGAATTCGTCTTCAACGTCATGGTCATATCAAGAGGCGCCACAAGCTTGCCATTTCACAGTGTGACTGCATATCTAGATAGCGCATTTTCTTGGTTGGTGGTAAATATTGGTGGAATTATCTGGTCGGCTAGATCAATCACTGAGATATTCCCGAGGGGCGATGTTATATTGTCTCTTCCTCATCTGAAATTGGCGCTAGTAGGAATTGTGATCGTCGGAGCCTTGCTTTTGTCGTCAAAAGGTTTGCTCCCCGAAGTTCCAGGCCGGCCGAAACGACCATCAAGTCTGTCCAAAAACTTGGATAATTAAGAAAGTTCTCAAATTATTATGACACAGCCAGCACTACGTGTAACAGATCTATCAAAGGATTTCGGTGGACTAAGGGCCGTAGATCAAGTTTCGTTTGAGATCCAAGAGGGAGAACTTGTGGGCCTTATAGGTCCTAATGGGTGCGGGAAAACAACCACTTTCAACTGTATTTCTGGACTATTAGAAATGAGTTCTGGAGAAGTCGAAATCCTTGGACAATGTTCAACTGGTATGCGGCCTGACCAAATACAACGATTGGGATTAACCCGAACGTTTCAAAACACATGGCTATGGCGAGATATGACCGTGATCGAAAATCTTCTTGTTCCTCCTCGTCATCAGTTCGATCCTAGTCCACTGCTTGCGTTGCTACGTCCTAGTTCAAGAAAAGCGGAAACCGAGCGACTTACAGAAGCTTACAAAGTACTAGATTTACTTGAAATATCACATATAGCCCATCATCTTGCCAGTGAACTTTCAGGAGGACAGAGTAAACTAGTAGACATTGGGCGAGCTCTCATGAGTTCCCCGAACTTCCTGTTGCTTGACGAGCCAGTTGCTGGAGTTGCAGGACCCCTTGCAGAGAGAATTTTTCACAACCTCCGTGGACTCACATTGGACAAAGGGATCGGAATGTTGGTTATTGAACACAATATGGATTTTATTCTCCGCAGGGACGTTGACAGGATCATAGTTATGGACTCAGGGCGAATTTTGATGGAAGGTAGTCCAGAAGAAATCAAGCAAAGCAGGGACGTTATTGAAGCCTATTTAGGTAACGCGGGACAATCGAAAGAATGAATACAGTGCTAGAGGTTAGAGACCTAGAAGGTGGTTATACGAATGTTCAAATATTGAACGGAATTGACCTGTACGTTAACCAAGGTGAGTTCATTACAATAATCGGACCAAACGGATGCGGGAAATCGACTTTCCTAAAGGTACTCTTTGGTCTAGCCACATATAAAAAGGGTTCTGTTTTGCACAATAGTGCAGATGTGTCTGGATGGCGCACTGATAGGTTGGTTGATCGAGGGATAGCGTATGTACCTCAAGTAGATAACGTGTTTCCTTCCTTATCAGTTCGTGAAAATATGCAGATGGGTGGAATCAAATTAACACCTAAAACTCTCACCACTCACATCAACAGAGCTTGCAAAATGTTTCCAGATTTAGAACCTCGAATGAACGATCTTGCTGCCTCCTTATCCGGGGGAGAAAGACAAATGCTGGCGATATCACGCGCTCTTATTTCAAATCCTACTTTCTTGCTGTTGGACGAACCAACAGCTGCACTCTCGCCCAAATATCAACAGGAGATTCTGGCAAATATAGATGCATTACGTAGTGAAGGAATCACTCTGCTATTAGTCGAACAAAATGCGAAACTATCTCTTGAACTATCAGATCGTGG
>CEVA01051776.1_pt1 | contig 22581 bp, 25 predicted proteins | sample 361521 | NCBI WGS metagenome assembly CEVA01 (sample SAMEA2622823, study PRJEB7988) | marine metagenome | isolation source: saline water (ENVO:00002010), including
GCGCGTGGTTGAAACGCGCATTAACTGGGAAGACAAAAAAGTGATCGCGAGGATCGTTGAATGAAGGTGTTCGATGTAAATCATGCTAAAGGGCAATATTTCAGTCATGCGGGAAACGCATTAACTTTATGTTTCCTCTTTACTGCAACCGGGATCGTTGGACTAGCGCACGTTTTTGTTCCAAGTTTCCTGCCCGAATTCATGTCAACCATGAACGCACGATTGGCGTTAAAGATGAACAAAAAAATGTGTGAATGCCCAGATGAGTAAAAATTATGCCTGATCCAAGAGATATGTTTCCAATAACAGACCCACGTCACCCGGACTATGTGCCGCCCGCAACTACGCCGACTCCTCCAACTACGTCCACGCCGCCTCCTCCCACGGCAAGCCCCACGGAAAGTCCTACGGCAAGTCCTACGGCAAGCCCTACGGCAAGCCCAACAGCAAGTCCTACGGATAGTTCTGATTCAAATACTGCACCAGAGTACACGCCGCCTCCAGAAGAGGCCGCTGTAGATGAGGTAGAACAGGCGCAGAGCGCAGTATCGGGAATGCCTACTTTGGGTGATCCGACAAAAATTCCCGCCCCGGCGCAAAGAACCGTTGATCCGCAGGAGTTGGTTGAGTGGCGCATCTCTCAAATGATGCAATCCGACAATCCCTACCTTCAAGCGTCAGTCACACAGGCGCGACAACTCGCAAATCAGGCTGGATTACTTAACACCTCTATTGCGGCTTCAGCAGGGGTTGATGCGGCTATCAGAAGTGTTTTACCGATAGCGCAACAGGACGCGGCCACACTGCATGGTCAGGCGTTGGAAAACCAACGTACCGTAAACGAGTTTTTGATGCAGGACTACATGACTCGTAATCAGTTCAAACTGACAGAGTTTGGGTACAAAAACACGACCTATAACAATGCCCTTCAGCAAGCCCATGAGCAAAACGAAAACGCTATTCAGCGTAACTGGCAGACACGACAAAACCAATTTGATCGTGAGTTAACCGTATGGCGGGACAAGTTTGATGCGGCTCTTCAAAAACTTCTTGCTTCAATGGGCTTTGAGCATGATGAAACAATGGGTTCTGATGCATGTAGGCAAAACGCAAATGCAAGGTATTCCGCAGAGGTTGCCGAACTTGTGGCGGCAAGGGAAACTATGAGCGACTCGGCCTACAACTTAAAATTGCAAGCGTTAAAAAAACTTCTGCAACAAGAACTTGCTGATTGTGGTTAATGATTAGAGAAGCCTCTCTTAAAGACATTCAAGAGTTAGTTACTTTTCTTACCCCATTTCACGATGAAGGCGGTTACAAAGATATTTCCATAGACCGTAAGGTCTGTGCAGAAAACCTCCGGACGATGCTGTCGTCCAACATGCACAAGATTTGGCTCGTTGAGCGAGATGGAGAAATCTGTGCGGCACTTGGCGTAGTCAGCACTGAACTCTGGTTCAGCAAAAGACACTACGCAACCAACTTATTTTTGTGTGCTAACTCAAAAGGCCGTGGATCGGCAGGGTTTCTCTTGAGGAAGTTCAAGAGATGGGTCGATTCCAGACCGTTAATAAAAGATGTCACTTTAGGTATTACCAGTGAGATCGGAGATTTTGAAAGAGTGGAGAAACTTTATCAGGCAGTGGGATTCAAAAGGCTTGGTGGACTATTTAGGTTAAAAGCATGAGCGGAATTTTCAAATCAGTAAAGAAAGGTTTAAAAAAACTCGGCAAGGTTGTCAAAAAGATTGCCCCGGTATTGATTGTTGCGGCGGCTGTCTATTTTGGCGGAAGTTACTTGATGACAATGGCGGGGGGCGCAAATGCGGCTCAGTCTGCTTCGGTTGCAGGATCATTTACCAAGTCAGCGGGAGTATGGAAATCATTCTTTAGCGGGTTGGGCAACGGCACAGCCGCTCAGTCTGCGGCATCTTACGCAGAAGCGTCTTATCTAACGATGGTAGATGGAGGAAGTCTATCCGCACAGGTGGCGGCAGGGACTTCCGCTGTAGAAGCACTGGGTGCTACCGGAACTGTGGCGCAAGCCGTCCCAGCAGGGGTTAACGCCGGAAATGTCTACACTCAAGCCCTGTCAAATGGAGCCACTCCGGACATCGCACAGCAATCTGCTATTGGGTCTGTTGCGAATTCGTTAGGAGGTGCAACCACGCCTATTTCTGCAAGTGGCACAACTACTGCGGCTGTAGACGGAGCCGGAATGTTCTCTACTGGTAATCCAAATGCTGGGTGGGGCGTTCCGGCGACTGGAACCGGGGCGATGGAACAGGCCGCTGTTACTTCAGCCCCAGTTCCTGCATCACCAGTGGATGTTGCCTCTACTCAAGTGGCAGAAGTTGCTCGCCCAACCGCCGCTACAGTACTGGGGGTTGAGAGTCTTGATCCTTCTGATCCAGATTATTGGAAGAAGCGAAGCATTCTTGCTGATGAAAGAAGTGCCGTTGCAGAGCAGATGCGTCACGAACAAATAATGAAGGTCTATGAGAATCAAGCAAAGACCAGTATGTGGGGTCTTGGCATTCAAGGGGCCGGGTTGCTTGCAAATGCTTACGGCCAGTACGCCCAAGGCAGAGCGGTAGAAAAAGAGCGTGAACGAATACTCAATTGGAAACCTACTGGAAGAGAGGTCGATGTAATTGACCCATTTAATAAACTTCATTATCCGGAAGGAATAATTTCATAATGGCTACAGAACAAATGCTCCCCCCAGAAATGCCGCTTCCACCGGAACAACCAATGGGAGATGTACTTCCACCAGAACAGCCAATGGAAGAAGCGCCAATTGATGATGGGTTGATTCAAAGTGATGCTTTGCAGAATGACTCACTGGCAAACGATGCGGCAATCAAAGTCATCACCGATGCCAAGAAGAATATGTATGGCGAGGGTTTTGATGACTACATGCAAGTACTTCAGAACAGCGCAAACATTGTGGAAGACATTGCCATGCTTGCAGTGAACTCCATTACGCCGTCCCTAAACGCCGTGGATTCTCTAGGCATGGGCGTTCCGTTCGATCAAATAGCGGATGTTTCTGCCGAAGTAGTTTCAGAGGTGTATGACATGGCAGTCCAGACAGGAACCTATGCACCATCTTCTGAAGAAGAAATTGAGAGAAACCAAAACATTTCTCTGACAATGGTGATGGGAGAACTCGGAAAAGCGTTTGGTCAAGGCGGCAATATTCCTACCGACAAGGTGGAGATGTTCATTGATAACGTAATGGACGGGAACTACGACGGCTATGACGGGAACGACATGGCTATGGCTCCACAGGGAATGCCGCCGATGGCCCCCGAAGCAATGCCGCCGCAGATGGGCATGGCTCCTGAGATGCCCCCACAAGAAGTTCCTCCCCAGATGGCTCCGCAAGAAGCGGGTTTGATCACTGAAGAGATTGTCTAATGGCAAATATTTACGAGAACAAACTACCTGATCCAGTCAGCCCTATGGGCCTTGCCGCCTCTGCGGCAGGACAAGGGCTATTTCAGTTCGGTGAGAGTTTCATCAAGGTCACTGACAGAAACGCCGAGTTGGAAGCGGAAGAACTAAAGCGGGCCGCGCTTGCTGAAGTGGATCGCATGAAGACCAGTTTCAACCAAGGCATGGCGGTTGAACAGATGGATTTAGACAAGGCCAAACTTGAGGAAACAAAAAGAGGAAACCTTGCATCTGAAGAAGCCAATCGAATCAATCAAGAAAGACTGGCATTAGATACCGCATCGCAAATAGCGGCACGAAAAGCCGCAACTGACCAAGGCTGGCAATCTCTAGAAGACGCTAGAAATAAGTGGGATGACCAGATGGGCCTCAAGGAAAGGGAACTCGCGATGCAAAAGTCAAGAGATCGCCTTACGGCAGATATCGCAGAGAAAAACTGGGATCAAGCAGAAAAAGAACTTGCGTTTCAGAAAGAAAAGTTTGGTTGGACTAAGCACATTGACGAACTCAAAATTGATCAAGCCGATAAATCCCTCGCAGAAACCAAACGTCAGTTCGATGCAAACCAAGAGATCAGAAAGCGCGAAATTGAAATACTTGATGCTCGTCTTGAGTTAGACACTTTGACACAAGAACAGAGAAACGAAATCGCACAAGAAAAATTAACGATTGAACAAGAATTGGCGGAACTTCAGGACAAACGATTTAAGTTAGACGAGAAGAAAGAAGCGTCAGACGAAGCGTACAGAAAAGCCACTCTGGGCATCGCACAGGAAGAACTGCAACTCAAGAAAGACGAAGGAAAATGGAAGTTCACCACTCAGGATAAGTATGGAGAGTATTGTTCAGAAACGCATCCTGACGGCACTTGTAAAGAGTATAAAACGGGAGTCATTGGAGAAGAGATTGTTGCCATTAACTTGAAAGAGCCTGAGTTAAAAGACATCCGAATTATGCAAGAGGATGGCACTTGGCTTTACGGCACACCGGATGGACTGAAGAGTGAATTCAAACAGGCAATAGAACAAATCGACGTACTGTTGCGTAGTAAAAACCCAGCAACAGGAACAGAGTTTACGCTTCGAGAGGCCATTGAACACGCTAAAAAACAAGTTCCTGAATTTGATTGGGATGCACTGCCAATGCTTTTCCGAGAGGTTCGCGTAGAGGTGGGAACCCCTGCGGCAGTAGAAGACACTGGAACCCCTGTCACTGAAGAAGGCGGTTTTGTCAGCACCCCAGAATCTATCCCAACTATTCCCACAGAATCTGTTACGGCAGAGGAGGAAACTTCTCCGGGCCGTAAGCCGCCAGTTAGTTTGATTACTCCAGAAGCAAGTTCTGGAAGCCTGACTGACGACGCAATCGCTACGATTCGAGGCTACTAAAAGCCTTTCCCGTTAATTCGGAGACTAAATGGATTTCACAAGAGTTAGCCAATCTATTGGAGTTGTTCCTGAAGAGGAAGAAAAGAAATACGCATCTCGAAATATTGATTTTAGCAAGGTCACTTCTTCTCTACTAGATGCTCCAGAAGAGGAGGAAGAGGAGCGCGGCCTTGGTGGTGATCTTTTGCATGGCTTGTTTCAAGGTGCAGACCAGACCACTGCAATGCTTAGTGGAACGCTCATGCTGGCGGGTGGCCCTGATGCATCGGAAAGCATAGCCGCTCATTACCAGCGAAAAGACGATCCTGAGTACGTTCAAGCCTACCGCCAGTTGCTTGCCAAAAACAGTACTGAGATATCTCAAAACTGGGCCGAAGGAAACTACTGGAAGACGTTAGGAAGTGTTGGCGAATATATTTATAACGCCACGGCTGACGATAAGTCCCTGACTTACAGCATCTTGGAGATGTTGCCCAACTCCCTGCCTACCTTTGCAGGAGGGGCCGCTGGTTCACTGTTAGCCGCTGGTGGGGCAGTTGCCGCTGGTGTTGCCGCCGCTCCAGTTGTTGTTCCAGCGTTTATTGTTGGGATGGGGATCGGAACGATTCTTACAACTATTGGTGAGAAGACGCTGGACAATGTTCCAGAGTTTGGTGGAGATTTAAAAAACCCAGAAAGTATCCGCAAGGTATTTGCTGATCCAGAGTTTCAGGAAAAAGCCGCCAAAGAAGGTTGGATAAAAGGTCTTGAAATTGCATTGGTTGATGCGCTGAGTTTCAAGTTAGCGGGTCGTGTTGTTTCGGCTCCGGGTAAAAAACTTGAAAAAGCACTCAGTGACGAATTGTCCGAGTTTGGTGTGGATGTCTCCAGCCAAGCCGCTATACGAAAAGTATATGCTGACCCCAAACTTAAAGAAAGATTCTCTAACCATATTGATGAATACCTAAAAACATCTTTTGAGGCAACCGATGACACCATAGCCAACGTCCGACGCGCCGCAGACGAGTTTGCAAAGTCGCAAACGTTTTCTTCTAAGGCGAGAAGAGGTGTTGGCGCTCTTGGAATTGAGTCAGTCGGTGAGGGTGTTGGTGAGTTTGTAGGTGAGTACCACGCCACAGGTGAAGCAAAGCCCGGAGATGCCTTGTTTGAGGCTATCGCCGGAATGGGGCAGTCTGCGATTACTGTTGGAGCGGCAAAGTCTCTCAGCGGGGTCGGTACTGTTTCTAAGGAAGCCCTTAAACAGATCAGCAGGGCGCAAGTTCAAAACGTATCTCAGGGCGTTGACAGTGGTCTTGACCCGGCAGACATCAATGATGCTCAAAGAGCATTTAGCGACGTTAACCAACAAACTGTTGGCGCACTTAACGAAAGACTTTCAGGAGAAACTGCCCCGACTCCAAACATCTCCGCATATGAGGAAGTACTTGGAGATAATGAGGTCAGAGGAAATCTTGACCAGATCGTAGAGGGATTGCTCGAAGAGTCGGGCTATTCAGAATACGCTGGGACAATTCAATCTGCACTTAACGAAGTCTATGGCGAAGAAGTTGCAGTATATGTCCCTCTCTCACCAGAAGACGAATCTCTCGTCACCCCTCCAGATACAACTACAGTCGAGCAAGCCGCCGACGTAGAGGGCGACTACATTACGGTATATACCGAAGATGGAAAGCCTATCCGCACAAAAGTTGTCAAGGAAAGCGAGTCAGGAGCGCAAACCGTTCTTGATGAAGACGGCTCCAGCGTCGTCCTTGATAAATCCCGCCTAAAATCTAAGAATCCCAAAGAACCTGATGAGATACCAGCCACTAAGTCACGCCTAACTGGCTACGCTGTCGGAAGTGTAGACAAGACTGGTGTTGATGAGCGGCCCGGTACTACGGTTGTTCGTATTACGGTTCCTGTTTCCGATGTTGTCTCACGCGGTAATGCCGCCAAGGGGCAGTTAGTTGTTCGTGTTGAGAACCTCAAACAGGCAGAACTTGCGCCAAAGCCCGCTCCTGCTAAAAAGCCTGAGAACACGGTACTTGCTACCGCAAAGAAACGCGAAGCCCAGATTACTCAAGAAGAGCAACTCGACGAATATGAGGCTGAGTTTGATGCTGGGGCGCGAGAAGTCGAGGTCGAGGCATCTAAGAAGACTGATCCAGCCAAGACTAAGAGAGCGGCAGTTCGAGAAAACGCTGAAAAACTTTCCCGACTTCCAGAGCCAGAGGCGCTTGTTGAGGGGAGGTATACAAAAACTGAGGACGGAAAGCGAGTTACTGCACTGTCTTTGGCTCAGTCGATTAAACGCAACAAGGTTCCTACAGAGAAGGGTCGCGGAGAAGTTGCTGGGACAATTGATACCCGCAAACGGGATATTCGCGAGTACAGAAATGCTCTTGAAAAGCCTGACCAGATCGAAGCGGTCAACAAGGTTCTTAAAAAGCGTGGTGCAAAGTTAGTTCGCAAAAACAAAGAACTGATTCTTACAGACAACTCTGGTAAAACTTTTGGGCTTGGCACTGTCCGTGTTCAGGACTATACGATTGATCAGTACCTAGACCTTGCCGAAGATCAGAAGTTAGAAGTTTCTGCTGAAGCAAAGCAACTTAAAGATCGTCAGCGTGAGAGAAAAGGGCTTGCTCAAGTTGTCACTAAAGAGCAAAAGCGCAAGATGCCTGTGGGCCGAGTCGCTACTAATGTCCAAGTCATCGAAGATAAGTTTGTTACTCGTAAAGGAGGCGTTACAAGAATCGATGAATCTGGCCTTGAACAGTATTTGGAAAGGGTCAAAGATTCTGGTGAATGGAAAAAGTCCGAACTCAATGCCCTTGACCGAGAAGTAAAGCGGATACGGACTGAAGCGGAAATATCTGAAACAAGTAAGGAGTCCCGTAAAGCGCGAACCCAAATCGTTACCGGAACAAAGCCGAGCAAGTTGGCTCCGGGGATGGGGCGGGTTGCTAGACTTAAAGGAAGAACTTTAACAAAGTTCCACGCATCTGCGACGAACCTGTTACGCAAAGGGACAACGGATTCACTATTAGGCAAGATCGCAGGGGCTTACACTAAGAACAAGAAAGTTGGTGCGATTAGCGGAGAAAAAGTTACTCCGGCTAATATTCTTACGCTACCTCCCAAAGCCGACACAGATGTAGTGGCTCGTGTGTACTCACTTGCCTCCATGCTCATATATGGACAGGACTCGGTTACATACTCTCGTCCAGACAGTTCGCTTAATCTAGACGCTGACTCAACGTCATTAGGTGGACACCTCAAATCAAGCAAAAACCTAAATGCTTCACAGTTTGCAAAACTGAGTAAAGAAGTCGAGCGGGTAGTCGGCCCGGACTCAAAAGTTATTCGTATCTCCGACTTCGAGTTTGTTATTCATAATGACTCATTAAATAAAAGTCAGTTGGCTCGTAGGTTGGGTCGGCTTCAAGCAAAATTCGGACAAACATATGCCTTTGAAACAGAATTCTTTGTCTCAACAACAGAAACGCTCACCCACAACTGGGCTGAAGACTCATCTGGAGAGGGTATCAGGAATCAAATTCGCGAACTCGGATTCACCGATCTACTCGAATTCATTGATAACAGACGCGATGCCTTCCTTGAACTCGCCCAAAGATATGGCGCAAACATCGAGGAAACTAAACAGCAAGGCATAGAGTTTGCACAGCCTCCTGCAACAGGGCCACCAGCGAGAAAGATCAGAGCATCGCTAAAGGCAAAGTACAAACAACTTCAGTTCAATGATTACGAATCCCTCCCCCAAGAAATCAAGGATGTTGTCGATAACCGAATATCTCGCCTTGATGATCCAGATAGAGCGCGACAAGCGTTAATAGATAACGCCGGAACCCCTTGGGCCGCACAGGCTATTGAAGGCGCTATCGCAAGAGAGGCGCTCGACATATTGGTCAGCGGTCAAACTCCTACATTCCCCAGCATTTTTGATCGTCAGGAAACTGCCAAACTAAGGAAGGCTATTGAGTCAAAAGGAGCGGAGGCGGTTTGGACTTATCTGGAAGCCAAGAGCCTAATTGGTCATGCCGCAAAGCCTGTCAACTCGGTTAACTCTAGTTTCATTAACTGTGAGCCGAGCGAGGCTTGTGCGAAGTTTTGCTATGCGACCAAAGGTAACTACCAGTATGTAAATACCATCATCAAAGGCGAATTGTCTGATTGGGCAGTCACTACTGACCCGAAGAAATCCGCGAAGATGGTTGCACGACAGTACGGCGCAATGCCTGAGTTTCTGTTGGACAAGGCGCTTAGAGTTTTTGATAAAGGCGACGGCAATTCTAGTTGGGTTAAGTTCATAGAAGAACTCAATAAAACAAAGATTGGCGGCGTACCTATCAGAGTGCAAGTATTCTCCAAGCACCCGGAGTTCTTACGCCAGATACCTGAGATGAACGTCCGACTGCTTTCGATTGACGAAACCAATGTCGAACTTGCAGATCAAAATCCGGACTTGGGCGTGTCTTACGTTTATACAGGTACGGATCAGGACAATGCATGGATCGCGAAAAATCAAGCGCGATTCAAAGAGCATGGTGGAGTTATTCTTCCTGTCAAACTTGGGCAGAAACTTCTTGGCGAAGAAGAAATCAACGTTTTGCCGAAATGGTCAAGACCTTGGATTTGCCCAATAGACAAAGGCGTAAAGAAGGTCGGAGTTGGGCCGGGGGAATGGAACTGTACTAAGTGCGACATTAAAGGCGGTATTGGATGTTTCCACGGACAGGCTACCAAAACAATTCTAGACACAATTTCAGAAGCAAGAGAGATACCTTATGCCGAGCAAATCCAAAAGAACATCGAAGAAATCCGAGCGATCACAGGACAACTTGACGCTGGAGAACGAGGACAGTTACTCGCGCAACTGGATGCACTCATTGACATTGCACGAGGAAGCACTGACACCGCAACAGAAATCGACAGCAGTGAAACGTTTACAAACGCAGTTGATGAAGATGCGCGAGGCAGAGAAGAAACTGGCGGCTTTGTAGACCCAGTTGTCCTAAATCTCACTGAAGTAGAAATAGCATTCATCAGAGACTTTGGAGTTGCAGATTGGAAAGAACTTCACGAAGTTGCTCCGTCAACATCTGTTAGGGTCGATGATAAAACAGAGGGAACTACTGGAGTACTTGAAGTAAATCCCGATGAACTAAGTGCGCTTGCCGATCATTTAGAAAGTTATGCAGTGTATGCGGATTCGCCCGGAACTATTCCCCCGCGCTTCCGTAATTCTAGTTGGATCAAGAGGGCAATTTATCCACCAGATGTAAAGGCCAGCCTACCGATCAGGAAACCCGCCGATGGCGGGTTTTTTCTTGGCCGAGCCAGAACAGAACTTAATAAACGGTGGGGTCAGAAGAATATCGAAAATCTTGAGCGCGATGGAGTTCTCAAGATCGTATCGAATGTTACCGAACTTCCAGCAGACCTTCAGGATTTTTACGAGACACACGAAGGCATACATGACCAAGAGACAGGGCTTTCCTATCTTATAGCGGAGAACATCAGAGAGGGTCAGGCAAGTGAAGTATTGATGCACGAAGTGGGTGTTCACTTCGGCCTCAAAAGAATGCTTGGAAGTCGCCCCTTCTTTAATTTGCTCACTGAAATCCTGAATCGCAAAAATACAGAAGAACTGAAGCCGTACTTTGATGAGGTAAGCGATGCTTATTCAGAGGTCATAAAGTCGGGTGAGATGTCCGAGTATGACGTGGACTTTCTTGAAGAAGTCCTAGCAAAGATCGCTCAAGACCCCAAAGCCTCGAACATGGGGATCGTAGAAGAGTTATACCGAAGGGTGAAGGTGTGGCTTACAGAGTACCTCCCCGACACTCGAATCAACATCAAGCCCGCAGACATTCAGGCACTCACCAGAGGTGCGTTGAAGAAGTCTATGAAAGGGCAGTTCCGGGCTGAGTCCTTAAAAGGCACTCGCGTGATGGCTTCTATGTCAGACCGTGATCCGAAGTTCCTTGATCTGGTGATGAATATATTGCGCCGTCCGGATGTCGGTCTTAGAGATTTCCCGGTACGGCCAATTAAGAAAGTCTCGAACCGACATAAAGAAGCAGAGTTTTCGCACCCCAATGCAGAAGACCATATAAACAAGAAAGCAAAGAAGAAGGTCTTCGAGGCGACAAAAGAAATTGAGTCGGTATTTAGGGATTTAAATCAAGACAATTCTCTAGATATTGATTTCGCTTTAGACGATCCTGCATTTGCGAATAGCGAAAGAGTAGTCCGGGTGAGGGATAGAAAGAGTGGAACCATGTTGGCGTTCCGATTTGGGTTTGAACCAATAGATCAAATCAAGGGCTTAATGCTCGGCCCAGTGATCGACTTCCACAACATGGGGGTTATGGGTCACAAAGACGAGTACACCATGTCCCAGATGCGGAAAGACTTCCGCAAGGCCATTACGTTATTAAAGAAAGGGAAGTTGAAGAATCAGCACTCGCTAAGTGCGTGGGCTAATTACCGCATGGGGCCAAGACCTCCTGCGAACTACTTCATACGCCATTTGAAAGAAGGTCAGACATGGAACGACTTTATCAATCAGGAAGAACTGAACGATAAGCAAACCGTTGCTCGAATCGTGATGACCGAGGACGTTGCGATTGAAAACGGGTTCCTGCCAGATGGCCCCGTAACGCCTGTCAAAAACAAGTTTGGGCGTTATCGATATTCGTTGCCAAGCCAGTCAACCAATGATCTGACTGCTGAAGACAAAGTGGTAATGCACAAGGCGACTGGAAAGAGCGCCCCCACAAATATCTTCGAAACCATCTCCGAGATTCGCCAGAACAAATCGTTGTGGTTTGGTCAGGGTATAGCAGATCGCTATCTGTCTATTAAAAACTCTCTTGGAGATGACGGTTTAAGGGCGTGGAAGATGATGCATCTTTCCGACAACGCCACTGGGTTAATGCACGCTGTCCTTCACTTTGGTAGGCCAAAAGAAGAAACCCGCAATGGGGAATTTGATGGCTACTCGCTTCACGAAAACTCTAAGGGACTACTTGAAATATTAGGCGGTCTTGAAGGTGAGACAGATCGCTTCTTGTCATGGATGGTTGGACATCGCGCCGACAAGTTGATGAAAGAAGGGCGGGAAAACTTTTATACCAAAGAAGACATCGCTCGACTCAAAAAGTTTGGCAAGGGCAAAACAATAACTGGGCAAAGTAGAACGTTGCTGTATGCCCAAACCATGAAAGAGATATCCAAGTTCCAAGGAGAGATTCTCGACTTGGCAACAAAAGCAGGAGTCATTTCTAAAAAAGATCGCCAAGATTTAATGACTGAGTTCTACCTCCCGTTTTATCGAGAGTTTGAGAAAGATGGGCAGACGCGAGTAAGAGGCCCAGCCATGACCAACAATGATGTGGTCAACCTTCGCGATGTTATCCAAGAACTGAAAGGCAGTGAACTCAAGACGCACGATGTGTTGCACAACTTGATGATGAATTGGCATAGCCTGTTAAACGCCTCTATGAAGAACCGCGCTGGGGTAGCGGCTGTAGAAGCGGCAGAAAAAGCGGGTGTTGCTCGACTACTTGATAAGAAAGAAGCAGAGCAGATGCGGTTCGCGAAGACCAAGTCTAAGTCAGATAAATACAACCACAATGTTTATGTGATGCGGGATGGGAAGAGGGAATATTACGAAATAAACGATCACTTTGTGCTTGAGTCCTTGTTGCAACTCAACTGGCAAGGCCCGTCAGGTGCGTTCAGTCGCTATATGAGTGACTTCAAACGGATGCTGACGATAGGTGTAACCGCTAGTCCTGCATTCAAAATCCGCAACCTTATTCGTGACTCGGTTCACTCAGTGGCAGTTTCTGATCTGAACTACAACATCTTTGGTAACGTCAAAGAGGGCATATCAAGGGCAGGGATTAACGACCCGGTTTACCAAAGACTAATTGCTTCTGGCGGCGCGTTTAACTTCGGCTTTCTGCACGATGATCCCTCGGCTGTGCGCCGTATCCTCAAGTACGCCAACAAAGGACTTCCTAGAAACGACCAAGAGTTAAAAGATCGCGTAATAGACACGCCGGGTAAGGCGCTTAATTTTCTCCGCAAGGGGTGGGACAAGTACGGTGAGATTGGCAATAGGTTAGAGAACGCGAACCGTATGGCTCTATACCTTCAAAGGGTAGACGAAATAGGTCACCTCGAAGCCTCGTTTGAAGCCCGCGATCTATTGAACTTCTCGGCTCATGGAAGTTTTCCAGTTGTTCAGCATTTGGTAAACGGCATTGCATTCTTGAATGCACGCCTCGTCGGCGCTCACAAACTTATTCGTTCAGGTACTGAAAAAGAAAAGAGAGCCAAGTTTCTCAAAGTAGTTGGCACGGTAACGCTTGCTTCTATCGCCTACGAACTTGGAATGGAAGATGACGAGGATTACAGAAATCTTCCTGATTACATAAAGGAAACCTATTGGCCCGTAAAACTGCCCGGTGACAAAAGTTGGTTCCTAATTCCGAAGCCATTTGAGATCGGTGCAATTGCATCTATCGGCCAAAGAATGACAGAGATGTTTATTAACGAAAGCGTTAGCCCTAAGTTCTTCGCTACTCGTGTAAGAGACATTCTGATGGATCAGTTGGCTTTCGACTGGCGACTTCAAGGATTTAAGCCTGTCATAGAAGTCGCAACAAACTATGACTCGTTCCGCGACCAGCAGATCGAAAACGAGGGATGGCGTGTCTCTGGAAAACTAAAGCATAAGCGTTATCGGAAAAATACTTCCGAGATCGCAAAACTTGCATCAAGCCTTCTTGATGAATACCAGCCCGGAGAAACTGTCTTATCTCCAGTTCAAATTGACCACCTTATTCGTGGCTACTTTGGATGGCTAGGGATGACCATCGCTGGGTGGGGTGACATCGTTCTTACAGATGGTGCGCCAGAACCAACGGCAAGAATGGATGAGAGCAGTCCGGGTATGCAGAACCTGTTCGGACTCGCGCCTATCTCTAGTTTCTACAAACAAGCCCCGATGAAAGCAGACAGGTACGTCAACTTGTTTTGGGAGCAATACAAGGACATGCAAACTCTGTATCAGGAATACAAGGGGTTTGTTGAATCTGACGGCGCAGAAGAAGAGTACGCAGAGTGGCTTGCGGAAAGCGGTAACACGTTCAAATGGCGCTCGTCATATGAGGACATGCGCCGTCAAATGGGAGACATCGGGAACATGATTACTGATGTCTACGAGTCGATGAACATGACTCCCGACGAAAAGCGGGCGAAGATCGATGAACTGATTGAGTTGCGTAACAAAAGCGCAAAAGACTTGGTCAAGATGCGTCAGGAATATGAGCGAAGCCTAGAGCGTTCCTCTATCCCCGGTATAAGTGATGCAGAAGCCGAGGCGAGTGTCTTTGAAGAGGATGAGGATTACGACCCTCTAGCCATACAGGCCGCTCTCCAGCGCGGCATGGAAAAGAGAAAGACTCTTCCAGACAGGCTTTACCAAGCAATAAATGCGGCTGAGTTTAGAGGGCTGTCTAAATTCAGGGATGCATTTATCCGGACGCGCCACTCCCCCAAGGGTGGGTCAACCGCCTACGGCCCTCTCCAAATCACGACAGGCTTAATGAGGTCAGCGAGGGATCAACTCAGCCTCACTAAACCAGAGAGTCGTTATGTCGATAGGTTTATTGAACAGGGTGAGAAGTTTATTAAGTACGGCAATGAGCCTGACCGCACTGGGTATGAAGAAAAGTATGACTATGGTGGTGAAGGTGATCTGACGAGCAGAGCCGACAGGAGATTGTACGAACAAGTTGGCAAGAAACTGATTTCACTCATATGGAAACAGAGTGATGAGGACATGAGGAAATTTTTAAGCGCGTGGAGATTCGGAGGAAGTAAGGACGTTGAGAAAGCAGATAAGAAATATTTCGTTGCGTTTACGAGGAGTTTTGACGACTAACAAAGCCGCATTCCTGTTGTTATCATTAACATTAGTTGGATGCACTTCTATAAAAAAAGCCGCTGTAGTTGGGGGAGCAAGTCTCGGCGCTGGTGCTATAGGCGCAGTGGCCGGAGGGACTGCTCCGGCACTTCTCGCCGCATCAGGATCAGCACTTGTTACTTCCGTTGGCGCTGATCTTATGATGGACACAAAAAGTAAAGGGATCGAGAGTATGAATTGTGCGCCAGATAACTTTTTTACATTGCTCGGCCAGTTGGTGGAGACAGGGGGGTACGCCTTGATCCTGATCGTGTTGGTTCCAATGTTGTTCTCGTGGCTTCTTCCCGGCCCGGTCAAATTCAAGGGCAAGGATAAGTGAAGTGTAAGCATGATCTAGTCAGGGTTGGCTGGATTGATGCAGATGAAACGTCCGGGTGGACAAACCTCGACGACTATAAAAAGAAGAACCCATCGTGGATTATTTATACAGTCGGTTTTCTCGTAGAAAAACCAGATAAACGCACCGACTATTACGTTCTTGCGAATTCGCATTTGCCTGACACTGGGGCTTGGGGTGGACTGAACAGAATCCCGAAAGGGATGGTTGTTTCTGTGGAAGTTCTTCTCAAGAAAATCTCGTGCGGAGAACCAGTTGATCAAGATTCTTGTAATACCTGATACCCAAGTAAAAAAAGACGTTCCCTTAGATCACTTCCGGTGGATCGCTAAGTGCATTAAAGAGTACAAGCCGACCCACGTTGTTCACTTAGGTGATCACTGGGACATGCCATCCCTTTCGTCTTACGCTAGTCGCAAAGAACTTCAGAACAAAACAGTTCTGCAAGACATCCGAGCCGGGGATGATGCAATGAAACTGTTCTGGAAGTCTTTGAGGGGAATAAGACATAAGTGTGAGTTCCATCTATTGCATGGGAACCACGAAGATCGAATCCGCAGATACTGCGAAGACAACGTTGTCTTAGACGAGTTTCTGTCTCTAGACACTCTGTACACAGAAGGTTGGATCGTCCATCCGTTCAAGGAAGTCTTTGGAATCGGAGGAGTCCACTTCACGCACTATTACTATAACGCTTACACCGGAAGAGCCTACGGCGGATCAGCCGAGTCAATCCTGAAGAACATCGGGATTTCCGGAGTAATGGGACACAGACAAGGGAAGTTTGTCGCGGCCCGCTCAACGCCAACTGGAGATGTTCACCGAATGCTTATCGTCGGCTCGGGATATCTTCACCGCGAGTCCTATTTAGGGCCGCAAGCCAAAGAGAGTTGGCGGGGAATTGTGATGCTTAACGATGTCGAAAGCGGAGACTACGACATGATGGAACTGTCGTATCGATATCTTTGTCGAAAGTACGAAAAGGTCGAACTCAACAAATTTCTCAACGAGAAATACGGCTATGGGATTTAAACAAAAAATGAAATTAGCGCCTGTAAATATTCTTCCTGTTGGTGTATTCCAGAAAAGTATTCTTGAAGCCAAGACCATGCGGTCAAAGTTGGCTATTTGTTTCAAGAAACTAAGCGAACAGGGAGCATTTTCAGACGCACCGATGGAACTACACGAATTTAGGGAAGAACTTCAGGAGTTTCTTCCGGAGGAATTACGATGACAAAATTAGTAGGGAAGCCCCGTGGGGCTGGCAAGCCTTTTGTAAAAGGCGATCCCCGCATCAATCGCAAGGGAAGGCCGCGAGGCTCAAGAGATAAAATGTCAGAGGCTTTGGTGGATGCTTTTTATGCTGACTGGATGGAAAATGGTGATGAGGCCATTCGCAAAGTCAGGGAGGATGATATCTCGACCTATGTTCGTATCGCTGTAGCGATGATGCCGAAGGAACTAAAGCAGGAGGTCGAGGTTCGAGACTCCAGTGACCACACCTCAGACATCGAGTGGGATGTAATCACTGGAGGCAAGGCAAACTAATCCAACGGGCTATGAAGGATATAGGGCGCTTCAGGGTTGTCCCGATTCCGATGCTCTCGATCTTCTAGCATCCGCTGATGTTTCTTATCAACTACTGGGTAAGAGACTCCATCTAGACGGTACACCTTCCATCTGCCTTCATTAATTCCCTGAATCATGGCTCGTGAAATGCTGAAATCTTTGGCAATAACGTGCATCGGCGTTTCGTTTCGGAGTTCGATCATTATCTCTTCAACTTGTTCAGGAGAGAGTAGCGTGTTCATTGTCATCCCCTATATCGTTTCGACGCTGACGAATCTGGAAAAAGCCCTCGTACTCAGGGTACATCTGCATGAACTTCCTTGAGTAAAAGGCACACCAGTTGTTGTTAACCTTGAAGGTTCCGCCGCCGTCGATTTCGGTTTCCCAGCGCATTCTCTGGAATACCGCTCTGGCTGAGAACCTATCCCTGCCAGAATGAATCGCGGCGAAGGTAAAAAATTTGAACTGATCCCAGAACTCAGGATGTTCTTTGTCAAAATCATTGAATTCGTCTAACATCCGCCGTTGGCTGGGTGACCACTGTGCGCCGTTTGGGCGTCGTGCTTCTGCATTCATCTACATTTACCTACATTTATCAGCACATAACCGATGGCGGGCCAAGTGCTAAATTATTGATAAATAAAGTGAAATAAAGATTCGAGAACTGACTCTTAATCAGCGGGTCGTAGGTTCGATCCCTACACGGCCCACCATTTCACTCTGCTTTTCATAGGTTTACAGCCGTTCTAACCAATACCGGCTGATTTTTCCCGCACACTGTGCGGCGATTGGGCGGCGGAATGTACCGCCAACTTCGGTTTCACCGAGTACCACTCCACGGCTTTCTCGGACATGTTCAACAGATTGTGGGTTTCAGCGGCGCTGTAAAGCGTTGTGACGCTCCCTCTCGTATGACCTAGCAAGTCCTGCCTATCCTCGAAATCAACGCCCATAGCCCGTAGGCGGCTTCCAAACGTGTGCTTCAAGTCATGGATGCGGAAGTGGGCTTTTGGGCCACGGATGTCCCTCAACCCAGCCTTCTTCACGGCTTTCTTCCAATCCATCGTGTACAGACCTTCTTCCATCGCGTATGGGATCGCCTGTCCCTTCAACACCCGCGTGAAAACGAACTCTGGGTGATCGCCCCGCGCTTGTTCCACTGCCTGTAGGGCAACGATATTCAACACGACCCGGTGATCCTCCCCATTCTTTGTCCCTTTCACATCCTCTCCCATGTACCGGGCCGGAACATCAAATACGGAAATCCCCAGTTCTGGTATGGCTACTTCCCATTCCCAACGAAGTTGCACAATTGCGCTCATTCGAAGGCCAGTGTGCAGGGCAAATCGTATCGCCATCGCCAACCGATCCGGAAGATGCCTGAATAACTCAGATTCTTCCTGACGGGTCAGGGCGTGACCCTTCGCCGCATCTGGCGTGGTCAAAGGCTTTCGCTTGTCATCCTCTGAAAGGAGTTGGATTAACGGCGGAGAGGCCAACCACGGAAGACCGTCTTCATCACGCCATACACGGCTGGCATTGTTCAAAATGTTTCTCAATGCTTTAAGTGTGTGGTTGACCGTGTTGATCTTCAGTCCTGCTGACAGCCGATCTTCGATCATGCGCTTCACGGCGGGGTGGTTGATATGCACATAGCGCATCTCAATTTCTCCCAAGTACTTCACGATAATCTTCGTGTGATACAGCGCATCTTTGATCTGCTTATCCTTCCTTTCGTCCAGATATCGGGCGCACCCTTGCGCTACCGTCCAGTTACCCTGCTTTCCATACAACAACTCATTACGGGCATCCGCGACTCGCTTATCCATTACCTCCTGTGCAACTTGGCGGTCACCCGTTCCCGTGCTTCCGCGTACAACGATTTTTCTAGACCCACACTTAACGACTTTGTGGATGTGCCAGATTTGGCCTCTCTTTTTGAGTCCTGACATATTTTTGTCCTCGTTTGAGGCCCGCCATCGGCAACCCTATTTTGAGACACGAAGTTGTCTAGGTCTAGCCTTTCGAAAAAGATTCTTCGGCCTATCCGAATCTCTTTAATCTTGGGTCTAACGATCTTCGTAAACTGATGTCGTTTTATCCCCAAGTACTCCATAGAATCTTTGGGAGAAAGAAGTAACGACATTTCAAAATGGGATATCTTCGTCCGGGTCTTGTGATTTTTCTTCGACAGGGGCTTCAACGGTTGGCGTAAAAGGCTTTACCGGGCCAGTGAAATACTTACCGTAGTCGTTGCTCTCGATGTACCCGTTCAAGTATCCGTGGACGTGTTCGCCACAATTGCCGCAAGTGACGTTGACCTTGCCGCTGTAGTCTGACTGCCAGTCTTCGGCCTTACTTCTCGCTTTTGCCAGCGTGAAACGGTTTTCCTTTAATGGTTTACTCATTAATTCTTCTCAAGTTGTTGGTGAAAATGGTGACCCCGTTGGTGGCCTACCAAGCACAGACTTTCGCATCGGCTTTTGCTTCAGTCTGATATCCAACGGGGTCATAACTGATTTACAGGCCGCGCCGCTCTATGCCATTGGCCTCGGTGAATTCGATGATTTTCGTGGTGACATCCGGGGCAATCTCAATGCCGCCGGGTAACATGAAAATCAACCGACCTGTCTCCGTCCTGACTGGGTTGGGGAACTTATCGGATGAGCGAGTGTCCGGGGCGACCTTCACTGGACACTGGATGCGATCCTTGTAGTTGTAGGAGGGGATATAACCCTCCGATGTAATTGTGTATTGCTTATTCATAGATGAGGACTGACTCGATCTCTCTTGGATACTCAACTCTTGCTCTCCTTGGTGGTTCAACATCATCGGTAACGTACTTCCAAAAATCCTCGAGGTAAGGAAACATCCAATTCCAATATTCTTCGTCCCACTTTACTGACCAGACTCGTTGTCCGTAGGGTGACCATGACTGGAAGTGGCACTCGTCCATCTCAGCACAGGCCAGTTGGCCGAAAATTTGTGGAAAGTACTTGCTAGGAATTCGGTCAAAGGGTTCGGACATGCGACACTTAATTTCATGGCAAACCACCTGATTGATAACGCCATCAGGAGAGCAACCCAACCAATCGTAACGAGGGTGAACAATAAAACCGCGCTCAAAACTGATATCACCCGATACGCGCTCGTAGTCAAACTTTGCTTGATCTTCGCGCTCGATTCCGAAAGCCATGAATTCGTTAACCTCAACCTTTTTTATCCCCTTCTTCTTTTTCCAACATCCAGCCCGTGAGTCGTAGGCGTTCTTTAGTCCAATCGCTGACGCAAAGTCACTCGCTGTTAGTCGGTTTTCCCGAAGGGCGAACCACTCCGGGCTTCGCTGTTGTATTTCCTCCCGCATTTCTTGCAACCTCTTTCATTTTCTTGAACTGATCTGCCGGAAACTGCTCACGGTCTTTTGCCGAAAGTTTTTTCCAAGCCGCATTCAGGCTTAACTCCCCCTTCTTGCTTGCCTCACATAGTTTCTTTTGAACTTCTTTGTTTAAAACCTTGGGCGCTACCTGTTGCGGAATGTGGTCGGATGCGTCTTTATCGAACGTGCGCTCAGTGCTTGTAACTCCCAGAGCGCCAGACAGGGCGTAACGCTTACCATAGGTCAATGCCGATCCTGTCTTCTGAATGTCTTCTGGGTTCGCAACCTTCATCGATGAGGTGAACATGATGTGCTGTCCACTCTTGTGGCCGATCATGGTTCTGATCTTGACCTCACTTGGCGAAGAGCCTTTCTCCCACAACTGCATGTAAAACAAATCGTTTCTCGCCAGCGGCTCCTTGACGGCTTGGCCGATTGAGTGAATGTCGGCGTAAGTCGATTTGTGGAACGGGTTGACCTTGTCTTTGACTGCCGCATCGATCTCGCCCTGCGCCTTTGCGAGGGCGGCAAAAAGGTGGTTGTTCTCGTCGGACATTGAAAAGCCTTCGTCGGTCACAACTGGGCGCTCTTCAGTAGCCCTGCTTTCTGGTGCTATCTGTAAAGGGTGGTTCATGTATTTCCTCTGCGTCTATTTGCTTGCTCTGATCGCCAAACCTCAATACGAGCGATTTCGGTCGCTCGTTTGTTGTTCAGAATCTCGTAGTCGGCAACAGCGTTGCCATATTCCTCCAACCACTCCTGATACCGCTTGCTGGTGTAAGCCAATGATTCCTTCGCCGCGACGGTCATCTTCTTGGTGTACTGGGCGACATCCTCATCGACCTCAAGCATCGCAAGAGAGCGGGCGGTATTGCGCTCGTGGTCTAAACGCTTCATAAGCGCCTTCGCCCTTGCACATTCCTCGTCTGTATTCGCTAGGTATTCCAGCGCGGATTCCACCACGTCATCATCGATAAGGCTCAATCTTCTTCTCCAACATTCAATGCCTCCTCGGCAAAGATCACCGCAATCGCGTGTTCCTCTTCTGTCATTGGGTGACTCCCCAAGTACTTGCGGAGAATCGCTACCAAGGGATCGATCAATTCGTCCGATACCCCGAAGATCGCGAAATGCAAAAACCGTCTGTCGATTAAGACGTTTGGGTCAGGTAGTTCTGCAACGCTGTCTGAAGGAACTTCATCAGCCATATCGGTTGATCCTGTTTGAAGTCGTAGAAGTGGTCATGGAATTTGCGATGGCAAAGAACATGCATCGGCAGAACAAGTGTGTCGTCGGCCTTGGTTCCCATGCCGCCGATTTGAAGCCCCGGCACAGCAATCGCGTGGTGAGCCACAATCTGATTACCGTCCCATCCCTCATGGCCGCACATAACACAGGGCTGGGTTCGCACCCACTCCAGATACTTCTTGTTCTGATATCTAGCCATCAGAGGTTGATTGTAACACCACTTATCAGCCGTTAACACCACTTACCAACACACCCAAAAAAAACCCCGGCGAACCGGGGCTTTTCTTCCTAGTTTAGGTTTTCGACTTTTTGTACTGCCACCCCAAGGCACTTGAACTTCTTCTTCTCCATTTGGATTGTGGGGTACTTCTCATTAAACGGGGTCAGGGAGACTAGCCCCCCTTCGTTGTGATACTGGCGAAATACTCGATTCGTATGTTCCGCAATGATGCAGTTGCCCGATACGGGTACGGCATCAGCATCGAAGATAACGGTGCATCCCGGTGCAAACTTTGGCGACATTGCATCGCCCGAAATCTTAACGGCATACGAAGCGGATTCAGCAGTAGTGGGAACAACCTCTCTGTCTTCTTCCACTTTCTTTCCTATTTCTTCGTATTCCAAGAGAGGGACAAACTTTAGCGGGGTCAATCGGAGTTGCTCTGGAATTGATGGAGTACCCCAGTAGAGTTCAGTGGGGTCAACTTCCAATGCCTTTGCCAACGGAAACAAGTAACGTGCCTTCAAGTTAGTAATCGCGCCGCTCTCCCATTGGGAGATGGCGGCTCTGCTTACGCCGATTTCTTTTGAAAGGTCGTTCCTCGTCATTCCCTTTTTTTCCCGCGCTGTTTTTATCCTTCGCGCTAATTTATTCATCGTCCTTTAGTGTCTCCCCAGTTTTTTTTTGGCTGGTTGCTGTAACAGCCGCGTGTTTTGTCAGGGATAATGCTCGATGTACCAAGCAGGTAACCCAGGGAAATATCGATATTCCCATAAATAGGGTTCATAATTTTTATTGTTATAGAAATAGTTGTCTTCGTGGTCCCCAGCCGCACCGCGCTCATGCCGAGTCGAAGCCTCTTTTGCCCATGCCGCGCATAGGCCACCGCACCATCCGCTTTCAACATTCAAGCGACCTGCGCGTTTCGTCTGTTGACCAATCGGACGCGTCGGTACACCACTTCGCACTTGATTATCAA
>CEVA01046988.1_pt1 | contig 22573 bp, 22 predicted proteins | sample 361521 | NCBI WGS metagenome assembly CEVA01 (sample SAMEA2622823, study PRJEB7988) | marine metagenome | isolation source: saline water (ENVO:00002010), including
TTAAAAAGAGGTGTTAAGTTCCATAATGGTAAAGCAGTTAGGGCACAAGATTTTAAGTGGTCATTAGAACGAGCAGCAGCACCAACTACAGCTTCTCCAGTTGCAGACACATATCTTAATGATATCGTCGGTGCAACTGATTATATGAAAGGGAATGCTAACGAAATTTCGGGAGTTACAGTAGTTGATGACAGGACTCTTCAAATAACAATAGATGCACCGAAAGCATATTTCCTTGCTAAATTAACTTATCCTACAGCTTTTGTATTAGATAAGGACGTTGTTCAAGCAGGAGGAAGAAATTGGTGGATAGATAATCCGATAGGTACAGGACCATTTGAATTAAAAGAATATAGAATTGGAGAACGATTAGTTTTAGAAAGATCTTCAAAATATTATAAATCTTTAGCTAAATTAGATAATGTAATTTTTAATTTAGCTGGTGGACAATCGATGGCAATGTATGAAAATGGAGAGATTGATATTACAGGAGTTGGTTTATTTGATATAGAAAGGATACTCGATACGAGTAATCCTTTAAATCAAGAACTTGAGGTCGCACCGCCTGGATTTAGTATTTATTATGTTGGTTTTAATACTAATCAACCTCCTTTTGATGATCTTAAATTCCGAAAAGCACTTAGCCATGCAATTGATAAAGAGCTAATTGCTGAAGAGGTTTTATCAGGATTGAGTGTTCCTGCTTATGGGATACTTCCTCCTGGATTACCAGGATATAATCCTAATATCAAAGGCTTACAATTTGATAAAGAATTAGCTCAGAAATTACTTAGCGAGTCAAAATATGCTTCCCCTGATACTAGGCCGAGAATAGTTTTAACTGTTCCTGGTACAGGAGGATCTATGGGTCTTGATTTGGAAGTTATTATTGAAATGTGGAAATCATATCTGGGTGTTGAAGTAGAAATTCAACAAGTTGAATGGGCAACTTATTTGAAAGATTTAGACGAAAAAAAATTCCAAGCTTTTAGTGGATTAGGATGGGAGGCTGATTATCCAGATCCGCAAGATTTTCTTGATATTCTTTTCCATAGTGAAAGTTCTTTAAATCATGGTAATTATAAAAATATAACTGCGGATAAATTATTAGAACAAGCTAGAATTGAAAGTGATGTTAAACAAAGATTTTCTATCTATAATGAGGTTGAAGAAATTATTGTTCAAGATGCACCGTGGGTACCTTTGTGGTTTACAGGAGAACGATATGCATTGGTTAAACCTTATGTAAAAGGTTATAAGTTTTTACCTATGATAATAAGTAAATTAAAAGAAGTGAGTATTGAATCTTAAAGTAAGATATGCGGTAATTTAAATGTGGAGATACGTAATTCGAAGAATATTATGGTTGCCTATAATACTATTTGTTGTATCATTTATCACGTTTCTTTTATTTCGAGTTGTTCCGGGAGATCCTGTTATAGTCATATTGGGTGATCGTTATGAACCAGATTCAATTGCAGCAATTAATTTACGGCATGAATTAGGGTATGATCAACCAATAATTATTCAATATACGAAATATATGGGAGGAGTTTTACGGGGTGATTTTGGGAAAAGTTCTAAGCACGGGATGTTACCTGTAAGAGATTTAATTTTTCCTAAAATGTGGGTGTCAGCACAATTAGCTTTTGTTGGATTGTTAATTAGTTTAATTTTTGGAGTACCATTAGGTTTCTTTATAGCACACCACCAAGGTACTTGGTATGATCCCACATCTGTAGTGATCACTCTTATCTTAATGTCAATAGCACCTATGATAAGTGTACCTGGGTTATTGTGGTTATTTTGTTTAAAGTTACACTGGGTACCATGTTCAGGATGGAATGGTATTTTTGATGCAAGAATTCTTGTGCCCGCAATTGCATTAGGAGTACCAGGTATAGCTGGATTTGTTAGGCTGATGAGAGCAAGTACGCTTGATGTATTGGGACAAGAGTTTGTTCGTACAGCACGAGCTAAAGGATTGTCAGTTTTGACCATTGATATTAGACATGTTCTTCGCAATGCCATAATTCCTGTAGTGACGGTGTTAGCATTTTCTTTAGCTGGTTTGATTGGAGGCGCAATAGTAACCGAAACAATAATGGGGATTCCTGGGATAGGATATTTTTCAATTCAATCAGTATTTAATAGAGACTATGATGTTTTGATGGCTGTGACTTTAGTGACAGCATTTACATTTGTAATAGCAATGCTAATTGCAGATATTTCGTATTCAATAATTGATCCAAGAATAGAATATGACTAATTTATTTGTATGTTGTGGTGAAATATAATTGGGAACTAATAAAATTGATAATTTAGGTGGCCAAAGTCATCTTTCAAGGTCATTGAGACGATTATTTCGTAAGAAAATTGCAGTTATTTGTTTAGTGTTGATATCTATAATTTATTGTTTAGGTATTTTTGCTCCAATTGTATCTCCATATGATTATAGTGAGCAGGATTATACTGCTATTAGACAGGCACCAAGTTTTGAGATGAATGAAGGTATAAATGGGTTTTTTACAAAATCACATTTTGCAGGTACAGATCGAGCAGGAAGGGATGTTTTTACACGGGTTTTATGGGGAATACAAAATACGCTAATTCTTACTTTTATTGGGATGATTACTGGTGGATTAGTAATTGGTGTAGTTTTCGGATTAATGTCAGGCTATTTTGGAGGAAAAATTGATAGTTTAATAATGCGAGTTGGTGAAATTTTTACAGTAATCCCAAGTTTTTTACTAGTACTAATAATTACAGCAACATTAAAACCTCGGATAAGAGAGTGGGTTATTTGGGTTGAGGATAATTCGTTTGTTGAAGGATTAATTTCTTCTGGATTTATTGATTATTTTGTAGTATCAGTCGCATTGGTTTCTTTTGGATGGTATGGCACGGCTAGATTAGTACGTTCACAAATATTATATCTCAAAGAATCACAATACATTGAAGCAGCACGGGCTATTGGTGTTTCACATTGGGGTATTATATTTAAGCATCTTTTACCCAATGCACTAAGTCCGATTATAGTAACTGTAACTATGGGTATGGGGTCAATGGTAGGTGTTGAGATATTTCTTAGTTGGGTAGGAGTTGGAATTCAACCTCCTCGTCCTAGTTTAGGTTTAATGTTGTGGGAGGGAGGTAATATAAGTGTTTTACGCAATCAGCCATGGATGCTTCTTGCTCCTGGAATTGTAACTTGGATTATGATGTTGTCATGGAATTTATTAGGTGACGCAATGAATGATGTTTTTAATCCGAGAACGCGGTAATATCAAGGAATTATGATTTCCTTTGTATTAAGATAATTGGTACAGCTAAAAGAGTTATAAATATTATAATTCCAACTAAAATTAAATTATTTGAGGAAGCAAGAATCGCACCATCTTTTGATGAAGCAATAGGTTCTATATTACTTTCATTTTGATTTTTTTCATCTAAAGGTTTAGTATTTTTAATTGTTTTTCCTAATTCGTAAGGTTCTACAGTTGGTATAGGAATAGCTGTTGGAATAGAACGTGATTGAGATGGAGGCACATATGGAGGGGCACCAACTTTAGTTAGCCATTTATTATATAGCTCAATACTATTTAAGTTATATATTTTTGATAATGCTAGATCAATAGATGTTCCACTTTTCAATTCTGACATAAAAACCTTTAATTTTTCTTGGCCTAGATCATTAATTAACATATTTACGATACTTCTAGATTGTCCATAGAAAATTATAATTTCCTCAGATTTTCCAGGCATATTTTTCATAAGGACTACTGGCTTTAACCGATTTGTATTTATTGCGTAGTCTAAGGCGATATCATATGAAAATCCAGGTTCAATATTGCCATATTCGGCAAGTCCTTCATCAAGCCAAGAAGGAATTGGACGTATGATACTATCTCCTGCAATATGATTCAAAATATGAGTTAATTCATGAGACATAGTTCCCCGTGCATTTTGGCCATTACCCAGAACGAGAATAGTACCATCATCAGTAAATGCTTGTCCTTCAGTAATTAATTCACGACTAATAGTACTGCTTTTTGGAGGTAAAGCATCAAGCATTTCTTTTACATTATTATACATAGTTGTTGTAATTGGTTGTTCAAGGGTGACATTCAATAATGGTTGCATATTATCTAATGTCTGATTTCCAGCTAAGAGAAGTTGGTCAGCGCGTGCTTTTACTGGTCCGTGATACCAGACTGTAATCTGATTATTAGATACCTTTTCCCATTCAAAACGATTATCATGGTATATGAAATTTTTTTGAGACGTATCTATTATATTTCCATCAGTCGTTTTTATTTGAAAGCTATATCTTATATTTGTTCCAGGGGGTATATATTTATCTCGGGTATTAGTTCTCCAAAATAATTCAGATTTTATTTGTTTATCTGAAACAAGTGGATTACAGTTCCATTTATCATAAGATTCATTAGTATAAGCACACATATATTGATAAACACCGCGATTTCTTTGCCCTATTTTAAGATTTATAGCGATAGATGATATGTTGTTATTAGACTTGGTATCGGTGGATATTCGAAATCCGTGTGGGAATTCACTGATTATATCTGATGACAATATATGATCATCGGCGGATTCTGTAGCTAAAATATTTTTATAAGGTATAGTGGTTAATATACAGAATGTTAGTAGTATATAGAATATTTTCATTCGAAGATTTTATTTACTTTAAGTGTTTTTGAGTATAGATCATCCGTTGTAGCATAGTTACGAATGATAGCACTGTAATTATAGCTAAACTTATTACTATTGTATCAAAAATTATTATAGGAGATAGAATTATGCCGAAAAATAAAACGATAATTCTTTCTGCTCGAGTAAAAATACCAACAGTGCACTTAATCTGTAAGCTTTCAGCTCGTGCTCGTGTATAGCTAACTAGAAAACTTGTTCCAATAGAAGTAATACATAATATAATCGGAATGATATTATTAGAATCATTAATTAGGTAGTAAATCAATATACTGGAGAAAATTAGAAATTCTGATATACGATCTAATGTGGAATCTAAAAAAGCTCCAAATAGGCTAGTTGTTTTTGATATGCGTGCCATTGCTCCATCTAACATATCAAAAATACTTGAAATTAGTAAAAATATACTGCCCAATACTAGGTAGTCGAATACAATAAAAGCCCCTGCAACTATTGCTAACAGAAATCCTAATAGAGTCAACATGTTAGCAGTAATACCAATTTTAAATAATAAAATACTTATGGTATTTTCAGCTTTTTTTAATAAGGTATTACGAAGGTTAAAATGATTTATCATTGTGTATTTGTGTTCATATTATGATATTATCCTGATTTTTGTAATGTTTTTTCATAGAACTCCATGATTCTTTTAGCAACTTTATTCCATTCAAAATTTTTAACTTTTTTTGAAGCATTTTCAATTAAAGCTAATTTCAGCTCAGGGTTTTCAATAATTTGAATTATTGCATATTCTAGTGATAAATGATCTTTTGGAGATACTAACAAAGCTTCTTTTTGATTAGTAACAACACTAGCATATCCATCGATATTAGTGGCAATAATAGGGATATTTGACGCCATAGCCTCCAGTAATACAATACCAAAACTTTCTTGACCTGTAGCTGGAGTACAAAAAATATCAGCAGATGAAAAATATTCTAATTTTTTCTCTTCTGAAACAGGACCTGTTATAACAATATCATGTAGACTATGTTCGTTAATTATTTTATTGCATTCAGCATCTAATTCTTCACTTCCAACAATAATAAGTCTTATATTTTGGTATTTCCAACGTAATGAAGCATATGCTTTTAGTAGATATCGTAATCCTTTTCTTTTTTCCATTCTACCTACGAATAAAATATTGATTTTGTGATCATTGTATTGCGGAATAGAATTGACTTGTGGTTTAAATTTTTTTAAATTAACTCCATTTGGTATTACAGTATAATCACCAGGAAAATAATTACTAATAAAACTACGAGCTGGTTCAGATACAGCTATAAGCCCGTCAAGTTTTTCGAAATAGGGTTTTGCAAGTTTTGCGCCTCCAATTCTGTAGAGCCATGGAGACCCATATGCGTGAAAAGTTGCAATTTTTTTTGAAGAAGATTCAGAAATGAAATAAGCAGTTAGTAGTCCAGAAAATGGTTGATGGAGGTGAATTATATCGACATTTTTTTTTGAAAGATATTCTTGTACTTCATATTTTAATCTGAAATCAATTGAAACCCGTGCTATTGATCCTCCAGTATGAATAGGGATTGGCTTTCCTAAGGGAATGAAATTTTTTTCATACTGTTCATTTGGTTTAGAACATGGGGCAATTATATCTACATTATGGCCAAAACTAGTTAGCTGAAGAGATAATTCTTGAACATGGTTTTTGACACCACCGTCCACGCTATAGTCAAATGCTGATACAAGTGCAATATTCATTTATATTCTTGAACTAAATTTGTTGTAATTCGATATAATTATAAATGTACAATAGAATACATAATAGTCATTTTATATAGTATATAATGGCAATAAAATATTCTATTTTTGATATGATTTTATTCTTTATACACGAATTATAACAATAATAAAAAAATTTGAATAATTTTAAATAGATGTTTTTAAAGTAAATGGATTATTGAATGAGTGAAACTAAAAAGTTAGCAGTTATATTAGCAGCGGGAAAAGGTACAAGAATGCGTTCGAAATTACCTAAAGTTTTACATAGGATGTGTGGTGCATCAATGTTGGAATTAGTCTTAAGTTCAGTTAATAGTGCAGGATTCAACCATTCTTTAGTTGTAATTCCTGAAGCAAATTCGAAATTTTTAGATAATAAGAATGATTACTACGATTACGTAGTGCAAAAAGAGCCATTGGGTACTGGCCATGCTTTGTTGCAAGCGGTTAAAAATCAAGATGATTATGATAATCTATTGGTTTTATCTGGAGATAATCCTTTGATTAAACCCAATACATTAGAAATATTAGAGAAATATCATGTTTCTGAGTTAAATGTTATGACTATACTTACTACAGAAGTGTCTAGTGATAGCGATTTTGGTCGTATAATTAGAGATTCTAATGGAAATATTAAAAAAATCATTGAATTTTCTGAAAACAATAATGATTTAAAATGTATAAAAGAAGGAAATTCAGGAATTTATTGTTTTCAGGTGAAATGGCTTAAAGAAAAAATAAAAAAAATATCCCCTTCTTTAACTGGAGAAATATTCCTTACTGATTTGGTTGAAATAGCTTATAAAAATAATGATAAATTAGGTAGTTTAAAAGTTACAGATTCTACAGAGACATTAGGAGTAAATAATCGAGTTCAACTTAGTCAGGCTACAAAAATTTTGCAAAACAGAATTCAAAACGAATGGTTAATGGCTGGAGTCTCTATAGAAGATCCTGCAACAGTATATATTGATATTAATGCAAAAATTGGTGAAGATACAATCATAAAACCAAACACACATATTAATGGTACAACTTTTATTGGTGAGAAGTGTCAAATTGGACCAAATACTATTATTAAAAATAGTTTAATTGGCAATAGTTGTAAGGTGGTGTCTTCTGTAGTAAATGATTCTACAGTTGAGGAACATGTTCTAATTGGTCCATATAGCAATGTAAGAGGTGAGAGTTATATTTGTCGGGAAGTACATATTGGAACATCTGTTGAAGTTAATCGAACACACTTAGGTGAAAAATCTAAAATTTCACATTTTGCATATGTTGGGGATGCTGAAATTGGAATTAATGTCAATATAGGTGCCGGGACTGTAACATGTAATTATGATGGGGAAGAGAAACATAAGACGCTTATTAGGGATAATTCATTTATAGGGTCAGGAACGATGTTGATTGCACCTGTAACTATAGGTAGAAATGCTATCACTGGTGCAGGAGCTGTAGTTAAAGAAGATGTTGAACCTAATACTACTGTAGTTGGAGTACCAGCTAAGGTTATTAAATAATAGGCTTATTTTATCTTAGGTAGGGTAAAGTTTATATTTTCTTCTTGAACTTGAATTTCAGTGATCTCATCAGCATTAAGCGAAGTGATTATTTGCTGTACTATTAATTCTGGAGTGGATGCACCAGAAATAATTCCTATTTTACCTGAAATTTTACTTTTTATTTTTTGTAGAGAATCAGCATCAGAAATTAAATAAGAAGGTGTCCCGTGAGATTCAGAAACTTCACGTAGTCTATTACAATTGGAACTTTCAGGAGATCCTATTACTAAAATCATATCAGATTTTTCGCATAGTTTTTTGACTGCAAGTTGGCGGTTTGTTGTTGCATAACAAAGATCATTTCTTACAATTACATTAGAAAAGTAATCTGTGATTTTTCTTACAACTTTCATCGTATCATCAATTGAAAGAGTAGTTTGTGTGATAATAGTGATTGGTTGATTTTTGGGCCATTTTGGTAAAGTCCATTTTATTCGGTCATCTATGAGATACACTTCTGCATGCCCCATTGTTCCTATTACTTCTTGGTGACCTTCATGTCCAATTAAAATTAATTTCCTCTTATCTTTAGTATATTTTTTGGCTTCATTATGGACCTTAGTTACTAATGGACATGTTGCATCTATAATTTTTAGTTGTCTTTTTTTTGCTTTATCGTAGTCACTGGGCGGAGACCCATGAGCAGAAAATATCACAGTAGATCCTTTAGGTATTTTTTCAACATTTTCTATAGTAATAGCACCTTTTTTTTCTAATGCTGTCACTACATGAGGGTTATGTACAATTTGGTGTTTAATGTATACGGGAGAGCCAAATTTTTTTATTGAGTGTTCAGCAATTTCAATTGCTCGAACTACTCCTGCACAAAATCCACGCGGTTTCCCAAGATATATATCCATAGTATTAAGTAATTTGATTATCTTTTTAAAATATTAGTTGAAGTTTATATTTAGTAATATTAATATACTAAAAATTGGGATAGTAATATATAGTATAGTTATTTTAATACAAAATAATAAGTTAGGATGAAGTTAGCATGGAAGTAGCTACAAGAATGTCAAGATTAGGTACAGAAAGTGCATTTGAGGTATTAGCTAAAGCAAAGGAATTAGAAAGAAACGGTGTAGATATTGTACATTTGGAAATTGGGGAACCTGATTTCGATACACCCAGACATATTAGAGATACTGCAATTAATGCAATAAATGATGGAGAAACTCATTATACTCCTAGTGCTGGGATATTTGAGGTACGTAGCCGTATAGCTAAATATATATCAGAAACTCGAGGATTAGATGTATCACCTGACAATATCGTGATAACTTCAGGGGCCAAACCAATTATTTTTCATACTATGCTTGCTTTAGTGAATCCTGGAGACGAGGTACTTTATCCAAATCCTGGATTTCCTATATACGAATCTATGATCAATTTTGTTGGTGGAAAGCCAGTTCCAATTAAATTAGATGTAAAGAAAGATTTTAAGATTGATATTAAAGAAATTCAAAATAGTATTAGTGACAAAACAAAATTATTAGTGATTAATTCTCCCAATAATCCTTGTGGTAGTGTTTTATACAAGGAGGATTTAGAGAATCTATCGAAATTAGTATTGGATAATGATCTAATTGTTTTGTCTGATGAAGTTTATAATCGATTTTTGTATCAAGGAGAACATGTTTCTATAGCAACTTTTCCTAATATGATGGAAAGAACCATTATTTTAGATGGAATGTCTAAAACTTATGCGATGACAGGCTGGAGGCTTGGATTCGCTGTTGTTCCAGATCTTTTTTTGGAAGGGTTTGTGCGGTTAAATACGAATAATATTTCTTGTGCAGCTAGTTTTTCACAGCTTAGTATAATAGGTGCATTTGATGGACCTGATCAAGAAACAAATAAAATGATTGAAGAATTTCGACAGCGTAAAGAATTGATAGTCAGTGGTTTAAATTCAATTAAAGGAATAAATTGTCCTGATCCTCAAGGAGCTTTTTATGTATTTCCTTCTATTAGAGATACAGGTATGAAAAGTAGTGATTTTGTTGACCAGTTATTACCAAGAGGAGTTGCATGTTTAGACGGTGAATCTTTTGGGTTTTTTGGTGAGGGGTGTGTACGGTTTTCTTTTGCAAATACTAAGCAAAATATTGAGAAAGCTATAAAACGGATTCGTGATTTTATTGGTTAATATAGAGATGATTTATGTGGCGAATCGATTAATTAAATTAAGAGTATTGATAAATTGTGAAACTGGCATTAGTACAAGCTAATCCTACATTAGGTGACTTTGTAGGTAATATCAAAATTATTTGCGATTTTATACGTGTAGCTAGATTAAATAAAGTAGATTTACTTATATTTCCAGAGTTGATGATTACAGGATACCCCCCAGAAGATATGGTATTTCTTCCTGATTTTATTGAAAGTAATCGGCGTGCTTTACAAAGTATAGTAAGTGAAACTTCAGACATTACGGTTGTAGTAGGTTTTATTGATGAAAGTAATGGGGATTTGTTTAATGCGGCTGCTATCATTTCTGATACTAAAGAAGTAGGCATTTATCATAAAATATCTCTCCCTAATTATGGGGTTTTTGACGAAAAAAGATATTTTCATTCTGGCGAAAATAAGTTGATATTTTCTTTAGATAATTTCAACTTAGGCTTAACTATTTGTGAAGATATATGGGACGAAGGTCCATTGTTGAAAGATTATAAAAAGAAGGGTGTTGATATAGTTTTAAATATTAGTGCTTCTCCATTTCATATAGGGAAACAAGAAGAGCGTTATACTCTGCTTACAAAACGTGCTCGTGACAATGATGTTTGTATAGCATATAGCAACATGGTGGGAGGTCAGGATGAGCTTGTCTATGATGGAAATAGTATGTTTATAGATTCTAACGGAAATTTAGCTGCCAAGGCTGATAGTTTTGCTGAACAGTTAATATGTGTTGAGTTTAATAAAGTTTTAGATAAAATCAAAGTTATTGAAGTATCTAATATTGATAGAAACAATTCTTCTATCAATACTAAGAATAATCAAACTAATTATGAGCTTGAAAGAGATGTTTATCAAGCACTGGTTTTAGGAACCAAAGATTATGTTTTAAAAAATGGCTTTACAAAAGTTTTAGTTGCTCTTTCTGGAGGGATAGATTCAAGTTTAGTTGCTTCAGTTGCAGTAGATGCAATAGGGAAGGACAATGTGGTTGGAGTAGCTATGCCATCTCAATATTCATCAGTATCAAGCTTAGAAGATGCTTCTTCTTTATCTAATAATTTAGGGATTGATTTATGGCGTATACCAATCAAAGAAACATATTATGAGTTTTTAAATACATTAGGGGATCATTTGAATAATGATTCAATTACAATAGCTCATGAAAACCTTCAGTCACGTATTCGAGGTGTTGTTATGATGACTCTTTCAAATTATTTAGGTTGGTTGGTATTAACTACAGGAAATAAGAGTGAATTTGCTGTAGGGTATGGTACGTTATACGGGGATATGGCTGGAGGATATTCAATAATAAAAGATGTGTACAAGTCATTAGTTTACAGATTAGCTGAGTTTCGTAATTTTAAAGAAGAAAAAATTATTATTCCTGTATCAATTTTAGAAAAACCTCCAAGTGCTGAATTACGACCTAATCAAAAAGATTTAGATTCTCTTCCACCATACTCTATATTAGATCCAATACTTGAATTGTACATAGAATCGAATTTTACTATTGACCAAATTTTGAAACAAGGATTTGAGAAAAAAACAGTTTTACATGTTTTAAATTTGGTGGATAAGAGTGAGTATAAAAGACGCCAAGCTCCACCAGGTATAAAAATTAGTGGTCGTAATTTTGGGCGAGATAGAAGAATGCCAATTATAAATAAATATAGTCACTTGGATAAACAATAGTTGATGGTTTTACCATAATGGATTTTCAACTATAGTATGAGGATATTTTGCTTGTGCAATATTTAAATGAGCAGTTGTTTGCATTGGCAATTTCTTTCCAACCATTTCCTGGTGTCTTTCGAGTTTATTATATGCTTTCACAGTAGTATTTTTTTCTTGAATTAGTACTTTTAGATGGCCTAATCCATTGGTATTGATTAAGTCATATATTGCACCCAAATTATTGGTTTTTGTAGTAGTATCTGATTCTTTATTAAGTTGATCAATCCAACAATTGATACCATTTGTTTTCAAAAAATCTGATTGGTTTGCATAGTAAATTGAATCAAGACCATACTTTTCTCCAGCTAAAATTATTTGTGAGAAATTTACATCTGAGGTAATATCTTGTTCACCAATTTTGGTATAAGGGTTGTTACCCTTTGTATGAGTAGAATAAGTTTGAATAGAACTATTATTATATTTTTTAACTAATTTTTCTGTAAGATCTCCATAGTCTATAGTTATAACAAATCCTTTTTTTAAAACGTCACTAAAATTCTTTATAATTTTTTCTATAGATAAATTGATTTCTCCGATATAGTTATTTAAAGATTCTGAGTAAAGTTCGGTAATTCTTTCATATAGTTCATTATTATGAAGTTTTAAATTAGTTTCTTTTAATTCATTATTTTCAACAGTTAAATATATTTCACTAATAATATGGTTTTTTATTTGAAATTTATTTACAGGTAAAGCATCAAAGAATTCATTTGATAAGATACATCCTGAAATATTTTTAAAGGGGATTGTATTAGATATAATTGAATGAAAATTTTCAGGAGAGTTATGTGATTCTAATATCTTACTACGATCAATAATAATACATTCTAAGTCATGAAAAAATTTTTTATTTATTGATTTAGCGAATTCACGAATATCTAGTATTAACCTATCATTATTTGCACCAATTTCTATGAGGTAAAATGGAGAAGGCTTTTTTAATTCAACCCACATACTAAAAAGTTGTGTGCAAATAATAGATCCAAAGGCAGGATGAACAATTGGACTTGTATAAAAATCTCCTGTGGCACCAATTCTCTTTTGTGAGTTGTAATACCCATAATTAGAATCATATAAAGCAATATCCATAAAATCAGCAAATGTTATTTTGCCTTGTAGTTTAATTTTATTATGGATTAATTTTTCACATAAGGTCTTATAAGACACAGGTATTGAATCTTTAAAATATTGTTTAGGTATTTTTAGTAGATTTAGGCAAGTTGGGTTTTGTTACACGTGTCCAAGAAGTGCGAGGAGCACTATTAATAAACTGATTGGTTTCTCCACAAAATTTACATTTACCTTCACTCATTGGACCTTTTGGGGTTTCAATAAGCCATACATGAGTACATGAATCAATTTGTTCTTTTTGCATGAAAAAACCTTTCTTTTAATATGTTTTAATTATTACGTTCATTGATATTGATGTATTTCAGTTCTTCAGGTCCATTGTAAGAAATTGCAGGCCTGATTAGTATATTAGATTGGTATTGTTCAAGTATATGTATTATCCATCCAGGTATACGACCAATAGCAAATATAGGAACGAAAAGATCATCTGGTATGCCGATTAATGAATAAATTGCACCAGCCCAAAAATCAACGTTTGGATGAATACCTCTACGTTGCCTCATTTGCACAGCTTTTGTTTCAGTAATTGCATTTAATATAGCAAACCATTTTGGATTACCTTTTAATTCACTTAGTTGTTCTGCACCTTCTTTGAGATGAATAGCCCGGGGATCAGCTGTTTTATATACAGCATGCCCTAAACCCATTATTCGCCCACCAGATTTTAAGAAAGAATCAACGTAGGTTTCTACATTTTCTTTACTCCCAATTTCATTTGCCATGTTCATGACGCCCTCTGCGGCTCCACCATGTAGTGGACCTTTAAGCGATGAAATAGCAGCAGTTATAGCTGCATAAAAGTCAGCTTTTGTTGATGCAGTCACTCTTGCTGTGAAAGATGATGCATTTACACCGTGTTCAGCATGTAAGATAAAATCTTTGTCAATGAGGTCTGATTCTATTTGATCAGGAATTTCCCCAGAAAGCATATATAAAAAATTAGAGGCATGAGATAAGTTTTTATTTGGAGGAATTACTTCATTTCCATTTCTGATTCTTTGATGAGCAGTTATAATCGTTGGAACTGCTGCCAAAATTCGCATTCCATGTGTTAGTGCAAAAGTTTCTAAGTTAGTTTGATTATTGACAGGGACGCTCATTGCTGAAATTGCTGTACGCAATACATCCATTGGATGTGAATTTTTCAGTAGTTTTATTATCTCTAGTATTTGAGGAGAAAGTTCTCGATTGTTTCTCAATTCTTGATTAAAGTCATCGAGTTCTTTGTTATTTGGAAGACGACCGTGAATTAATAAATAAGATGTTTCTTCAAAAGTTGAATATTTTGCTAAATCATGGATGTTATATCCCTGGTAAAGTAGGATGCCCTCTTTACCATTAATCATACTAGATTTAGTTTTGTCTATATATGTGTTACGGAGACCTCGATTAATTTGAATTTCTTTATTCTCACTCAATTAAGCTCTCCATTTTTTGTCAATAAAGGACATTTTAGTAGTGTTATATTTAGTGAAATAAATATAATTTAGCTAAATTTTATGGGTAAATTTTAGCATTTTATAAAATTAACTGTCAAGAAAATAGACCAAAAATGAGACGGTAAAATTCTAAATATTCGACCTATTTTTGCTACGACGTTTTCTGGCAATTTTAATTCTTGTTTGAGATTTTAGAATTGAGAGTCTTGCTTTATTAAGATCTTCTGAAGTTTTTGCAGAATTCAGTGCTTCTTTTGCACGGTCAAGGGCTTCAGTACTTCTTTCTTCATCAATTTCTTCTGATCTTTCAGCACTATCAGCAAATAAAGTAATTTTATTATCTAATACTTCAACGAACCCGCCGCTGACAGCAACAAATCTTGATTGATCCTGATAACGAAATTCAACTTCTCCTGGTGAAAGTTTTGCAAGTAGAGCAGCATGGTTGTTTAGTACAGTAATATATCCCATTTCAGTAGGGATTATAGCTAAATCTATTTTTTCAGAATAAACTAATTTATCTGATGTAGTAAGCTCAAAAATCATTGAATACCTATCATATAATTATAAGTTTTTTGCTTTTTCAATTGCTTCGTCAATTGTACCTACCATATAGAATGCTTGTTCAGGTAAGTCATCATGATCTCCTGCAAGGATTTGTTTAAATCCGCGAACAGTTTCATTTATAGGGACATATTTACCTGGAGATCCTGTAAATTGTTCAGCTACAAAAAATGGCTGAGTAAGGAAACGTTGTACTTTCCGTGCTCTTGCTACTGTATCTCGGTCTTCAACAGAAAGTTCTTCAACTCCTAATATTGCGATAATATCTTGTAGGTCTTTATATCTTTGAAGTACTTGTTTAACTTCTTGTGCAACATTGTAATGATCGTCTCCAATAATAGAAGGTTCAAGAATTCTAGAGTTGGAAGAAAGAGGGTCTACTGCTGGATATAAACCTTGTTCCACAAGAGATCTGTCTAGTGAAATTACAGCATCAAGATGTCCAAAAGTAGTTACAATTCCAGGATCGGTATAATCATCTGCGGGAACATAAATAGCTTGAAATGATGTAATTGATCCATTTGTACTTGAAGTAATTCTTTCTTGTAGTTCTCCCATTTCAGTTCCTAGAGTTGGTTGATATCCGACTGCTGATGGCATTCGACCTAACAGAGCAGAAACTTCCATTCCTGCTAGTATGTATCTATAAATGTTATCAATGAACATTAATACATCTTGTCCTTTTTCTTCTTTAAAATATTCTGCCATTGTTAAACCAGTCAGGCCTACTCTTGCACGTATACCTGGAGGTTCATTCATTTGACCGAATACTAGAACAGTATTATCGATAACTCCAGATTCTTGCATTTCATTCCATAAGTCATTACCTTCACGAGAGCGTTCTCCAACACCCGCAAATACTGATACACCTTGGTGTTCCGTGCCAATATTTCGAATTAATTCTTGAATAATTACAGTTTTACCTGTTCCAGCTCCACCATATGCTCCGATTTTGCCTCCTTTTGTGAAGGGAGCAATCAGATCCATTACTTTTATTCCTGTTTCAAGAGTATCAATTGTTGTAGATTGATCATCATAGCTAGGAGGTTTTCTATGGATAGGCCATTTTTCTGAGTCAGAAAGACTTTCTAATTTATCAAGAGGTTGTCCAAGAGCATTAAAAAGTCTTCCTAATGTTGGTTCACCTACAGGAACTATTACTGGTTGACCTGTATCGGTTACATCAATACCACGTTTAAGCCCATCTGTTGAACCTAAAGCTAAACATCGGGCCCAATTATTACCAATATGTTGTTCAACTTCCAAAACAACAGTTTCATTTTCAGTCTTTACTTCTAAAGCATTATAAATCGTAGGCATTTCATTGGGTTGAAATTCTACATCAACAACAGTTCCAATAACTTGTTTTATAGTTCCTTTATTCATTTTCCCTCCGGTATAAATTCTTTATCTAATCAGATATATATTTTATTCAACTGCTGTCGCACCAGAAACAATATCAAGAAGTTCAGTTGTTATAGTTTCTTGACGAGCTTTATTCATTATTAAGGTTAGGTCGTCGATCATATCATTGGCATTGTCTGTTGCACTTTGCATAGCTACCATACGTGCTGATTGTTCACTTGCAATTGCTTCAAGAAGTGCATGATAAATTTGAGTTTCAATATATCGGGGCAACAGAGTATTTAATATAGTATCTTTGCTAGGTTCATAAATATGCTCAATTTGAGTTTGATCTGTTGTTTTTGGTGTGAATGGAATTAGTTGTTCAATTATAGGTTTTTGTATAGTAGTACTTTTAAATGTTGCATAAGAAATATAAACTGCATCGGTTTTATAGTTTGTATAGTCTGAAATAATCATATTAGAAATAGGGTAGATTGAACTAGGTAAAGGAGTATCAGACATTCCAGTAAAACTAGCATGTAAATTTAATCCGTTCCTAGATATAAAATTAGTTCCTTTTTTACCTATACAAATAATTTGCGATTCAATGTTTTTATTTATAATAAAATTAAGAGCAGCTCTATCTGTATTGCTATTTAATCCTCCGGTTAATCCTCGGTCTGGGGATAAATGAATTAAGGTATAATTTTTTTCTGGACGTCTTTCTAAGAGAGGATGATAGAGTGTATCATCATTATTGTAATCCTCAGAAACATTTTCCAGTAATTCGAATAGCCTTTCAGAATAAGGACGTGTATTTAGTGCCATTTCTTGAGCACGACGCATTTTAGAGGCAGCTATCATTGACATAGCTTTCGTAATTTTTGCAGTATTTTGTACACTTTTAATTCTGCGACGTATTTCTCTTACATTTGGCATTTGTAGTCCTATTTTTTAAGGTTCATATTAATTAAATACTATGCAATGCTCTTTTTAAATTCTGTAATAGAATTTGATAGTTTTGAAGATATTTCATCATCGATTGTTTTTTGTTCAGAGATTGATTTCATCAAGTCTTGGTGATGGAGTTCCATATATTCATAAAGATTTGTTTCAAAATCCTGAACTTTATTTGTTTCAATATCATCAATGTATCCATTAGTTAACGCGAACAGGATAATGATTTGTTTTTCGATTGATAGAGGGCTACTGTGATTTTGTTTAAGAACTTCCACTGCTTTTGATCCACGTTCCAATTGACTTTTAGTTGATTGATCTAAATCTTCTGTTCCAAATTGCGCGAATGTTGATAATTCTCGATATTGAGCTAAGTCGAGTCGTAATCTGCCAGCTACTGTTTTCATTGCTTTTGTTTGGGCTGTACTACCTACTCTAGAAACAGACAATCCAGCATTAATAGCAGGGCGTGAACCTGAATTAAATAGTTCAGGTTCAAGGTATATCTGACCATCAGTAATTGAAATTACATTGGTAGGGATATATGCAGAAACATCACCAGCTAGTGTTTCAATAATCGGCAATGCTGTTAGGGACCCACCTCCTAATTCCTTCGATAATCTAGCAGCTCTTTCAAGGAGTCGGCTATGTAGATAAAACACATCACCTGGATATGCTTCTCTACCTGGAGGTCGTTTTAAGATAAGTGACATCTGTCGATATGCCCAAGAATGTTTAGATAAGTCATCATAAACTATCAATACATCTTTACCTTGGTGCATGAAAAATTCTCCAAGTGCACATCCAGTGTATGGTGCCAAGAATTGCATAGGTGCAGGGTCAGAGGCATTTGCAGCTACGATGATTGTATGGCCCATTGCTCCGTTTTGTTCGAGTATTCCGTATGTCTGTGCAACTTTGCCAACTTTTTGTCCAATAGAAACATATATACATATTACATCTTCTTTTGCTTGGTTAATGATAGAGTCAATTCCTATAGAAGTTTTTCCTGTTGAACGATCTCCAATTATTAATTCACGCTGACCTCGTCCTATTGGAATCATTGCGTCTATAGCTTTAACACCTGTTTGAAGTGGAACATTTACTTCTTGTCGAGAAGCAACGTCAGGAGCTACAACTTCAGTTGGTCGTGTTTGGGTAGATTCAATTGTTCCTTTATTATCAATCGGATTAGCTAAACCATCTACTACTCTTCCAATAAAATTTTCTCCAACAGGTATTGCAGCGACTCTTCCTAAACCTCTTACTTCTGTTCCTTCTTTGATAGCTAGTGGATCACCAAGTATAACTGCACCAACAACATTTTCTTCAAGATTTAGAGCTATACCTGATATGCCACCCTCGAATTCTACTAATTCATTAGCTCCAACTCCAGATAATCCATGTATTCGAGCGACTCCATCTCCGACTTCTACTACAGTACCAATATCTACAAGTTCTGTTTGGTATTCGAAGTTCTCTATCTGTGACTTAATAATTGATGCTATATTTTCGCCTTTAATTCCCATTTTTACCTCTAGAATTTAATTTTTTAAAGATTGATTGAGTTGTTTTAAACGTGTTTTTATACTTGCATCAAGGATACGATCGCCAATTTTAGCAATAAATCCACCAATTAAAGTATCATTAATTAAGTAATTTGTTTTAATAGATCCTTTAGAAAATTGTGCTAAGAATGCTTCAAGATTCGTTTTTTGATCTGGATTTAATTTTGTTGCAGATTCTATTGTAATCCTTGTAAGTTGTTTATTTGAGTCTACTAATTGATGGAAATGATCAATTAGTGATTTTAAGGTATGTACTATATTTCTTTTAGATAATAAATGTATTAAATTGAAAGCTTCAGGACTAATAGATGTTCCTAATAATTCTTTAATGATTTTAGTTTTTAATTCTATGTCTAAATCAGGTCTGTCGAGTAAAGAAATAAGCTCCATATTGGATGTGATAATTTCTAATTCATTGAAATTAGTTAACCAAGTATCGATTGCGTTATTTTCTAAAGCAAGTGAGAAGATTGCTTGAGAAAATCGTTGTGAACTCGAATCTGTTTTCATTTAAAATATTTAAGACTTTCTTTGAGGTTTTAATAAAAGAGATGCTTGTAGAAACAGGAATACCACATTAAAAAGTACCTTTTTTACATGTGGATGTTTGTCGATTAGAGACATTCAAATTCCTATTTTTCTTTTGATAACAATTCATCATGGAGTATTTTATCAATGATGGTTTGTTGATGCTTATTATCGATTGTTTCTCCGATTACACGAGAGGTTGCATGAGTCACCAAAGTAGAAAATTCTTGTTTCAATTCTTCCATTATTTGACTCTTTTCTTTTTCTATTTCAGTCTTAGCTTTCAATCTTTCTGCTTCAAGTTCCTCTTTAAGTTTATTTAATTCAGAATCATGGAGTTTAGAGGCTGTTTCTCTAGCTTTTGATAGGATATCCTGACTAGCTTTATTAGCTTCTGCAAGTTTAGCCTGAATGGCAGTTTCTGTTTCTTCTGATTGAGCTTGTACTTCAGTTGCTTTTGATAAACTCTCTTTTATTTTGTTAGATCGGTTATCTAACATTTTTAATATAGGTTTATAAAGAAATGAATAAAGTATCCCAACTAAGATAGAAAAACTTATTATTTGTGTAAGTAGACCAGATATATTTATACCTAATGCTTCCATTAAACCAATATTCCTATTTTGTTCATTACTATTTTATTACGTTATTTAAGCAACAAATATAATTAGAAAAGCAACGACTAATGCATAAATAGCAATAGCTTCTGCGAAAGCTATAGCTAAAATCATATTTTGTCTGATTGCTCCTGCTGCTTCTGGGTTTCTACCAATAGATTCCATAGCTTTTGCAGCAAGTATTCCAATACTCAATGCAGGCCCTAATGCACCTAGCCCCATAGTTATACCAGCACCTATTGTTTTTATATCACCGAACATGGTTTCCATCTATTATTACTCCTTCATATTATTAATATCTAATTTACTTTAATTTTAATGTTCATCAGAGGTTGCTGCACTTGCAAATACCAATGTTAGTATTGTGAAGATAAATGCTTGAATCAACCCTACAAATAATTCTAAACCCAAAAAAGGAATTATGCCAACTAGTGGTATTAAAAATGCCATTGTCATTAATAATACTTCCCCAGCGAAAATATTTCCAAACAGTCTAAAAGTAAAACTTATTACTCTAGCTATTTCACTAATTGCTTCTATTAAACCTACGAAAAAACCAACAACGCCACCTTTGAAGGTAAAGAATTTACTTAAGTGTTTTCTTGTACCTAGTTGTCGTAGTCCCCACCAATGAATCATAATCATAGCAACTATCGCTAAAGCTAGAGTGGTATTAATATCAGTATTAGCACTTCTTAAAAATGGGATTAATACTCCAGCACGTTTATTTTTTGGAACTCCATCATGTTCATAGGTATGAGCATCAATTTCGTTGTTTACAGAACCAAGAGGTAAAATAGCAATAGGACCATTTCCTTCATAGATGTGTAGTTTAACAGATTTTAAATCAAGTTTTTCATGTGCTTTTTCTGCAATTTCTTCCTTATGGTGGATATAATCTTTTGCAGGTTCAAGAATTCCAATAGTTCCAAAACCTGGTAATATACCAATCCAATTAGATGCGACAATGAAAATAAATATAGTTAAAATTAAAGGTAAGAATTTTCTACCATTTTTACCTCCAATATCTTCTGAAAGTGCAACGAAATATTCTATAATCGATTCCAAAAGGCATTGAAATCTTCCAGGTGTTTCTTTTAAATTTCTAGTGCCATAGAAAGACACTATAGTTAACATAATAATTACTATCCATGTAACAAGAATACTATTTGTTAAATACCAAACACCAAATAAAGAATGCTTATGGAGTGGTTCAGCAGGTATAGATATATGGGCCATTGGGGAACTTAAGAATCCACTTAGGATGGGACTACCTATAATGCCAAAAATTGTTAAACCTAGGATTGATATGAGTACTATTTTCCTTTTTGATATCATTTTTCTGAAGACAAAATTTTTGTAATTAATTTCATTGTACCAAAAATTCCTATAAAAATACCAAACATAAGAAAAATTAATGTTAGTATAGGTAGCATGTTGAAAGTATTATCTAAAAAATAACCAAATACACCACTGCCTATTATACAAATAGCAAAAAACCAGCCAATTCCGAGTAATTTGAATGTAGTATTCATATGATATTAGGGGGCATATGATTTTTTAAGAATTACTTTTAGGAGAATCTATGTCATCCAAATTTAGTGTGTCAATGAATTTAGAAAACACAGATAATTCTTGAATTTCTTTATTTGAAATTGGAGAATTAGGTGAAATTCCTTTAGTGTTTTCCTGTATAGCTTCATCATCAAATTGTATGGATGCTTTATCAACAACTTCTTCACTGGCATATATAGGTGCATCTGTTCTAATTGCTAGTGCTATCGCATCGCTAGGCCTGGCATCCAATTCGATCGTTTCATCAGGTAGAGCAAGTATGATTTTTGCGTAGAAAGTATCATTATCAAGGTCAGTGATAACAACATGGTCAATAGTAGCTCCTAATATTTCAATAGTAGCTTGAAGTAGATCATGAGTTAATGGTCTTGGAACTTCAACATTTTGTAATGTTAGTGCAATTGAATCAGCTTCAGCAGGCCCTATCCAAATAGGTAGATAGACGTGAGATTGGATTACTTTTAGCATGACTACCCTTTGGTAGTTAGTTAGGCTAATACGAATGCTATCAATATTTAATTTGAGCATACAAACCTCCTAATAATCCTTAATTATCAAGATTGTACGGAAAATATTTAGGTTATGTCAAATAAATTTGGAAAGATTATTGTTTGAAAGATAACCAATCCCATTTCATAGTATCTAATAGAATAGAATTGAGTTCATTATTAAAATCTGTTGCTGCTAATCTTATTTGTTTTTGGGAATTCTCTTTAGATAAAGATGGATAGATTATGGATCGGGTAGAATTAATTATTAAAGTTCCTAAATCTGTTCCTAATCCTGCTAGTACTGCATCTTTAAGATTGCCTTTTTGTGCTCCTATGCCTGGTAATAGAATTGGAATTTCTTGGTCGATAGAACGGATATACTCTAGTAAAGTCTTATGG
>CEVA01013681.1_pt1 | contig 22415 bp, 44 predicted proteins | sample 361521 | NCBI WGS metagenome assembly CEVA01 (sample SAMEA2622823, study PRJEB7988) | marine metagenome | isolation source: saline water (ENVO:00002010), including
ATTCCGTATAATGGGACACATCAAAGAGAGAAAGCGGTTTTCTCTTAAAGCTTGAAAGGTTTGCATTATGGCACTTACAACAATCTTCCTATTCTTTGTTTACATTTTCGCAGGTGTTAGCCTCATGGGAACTTTTACAACTGTTCTATGTGCAGTTCCTGCCCTTTTAATCATCATCACGGTGTTAGACATTATCACTTTTGCGGTAAATAAAACATTAAATAAAAACATCTGCCTTTTATTTTGGGGAGAGTAACAATTATGAACTACTCAAACAAAACAAACAATTTTTGCTTGATCTTTCTTATCAGTGTGGTATGCTTCCTGTTGTGGGCTACTTCTCCAGCTAAGGCAATCCCACCATGTGAGAAAATTAACACGCCAGAATTTTGCAACATCTTAAACGCTGAATAACATTAATTAAGGGTAAACATTATGTCAACACGTACAATTGCAGCCGCTAGAAAGCGAGCTAATCAACGTTTACAAAAGAATAGAGCTAAGCCATTGCTTAAAACTGTTAACGGCTGTGAAGACCGCGCAGAAGCTTACAGTACAATCCGTCGAACTACTTTTGTAAGAGGCTAGTCAGGAAAATCTTTAAATGTTCATTTTATATATGGACATAGGGATTGTGACATTATTGACAGGTATGTTTTGGCTGATAATCGATGAATTCAGCGAAAAATAATCAAAATCAATTGTTGACACACAAACAAGGATGATCAATAATACTTGGTATTGAAACGGGGCGAATGGTTCGCCTCTTATTTTAAAAAGGTTTGTCCCATGCTTACACTTAAAAATGGTACTCCAGTTCGCATTATCCGTGAAACTTCAAAAGTTGTTATTGTTGAGAGTTTAGAATCTCAAGGTTTTGATAGTAACGGGAACCATATGATGCAACGTTTCAATCTAAGTAAAAAGCACCACAAAGGCAGCTTACTGTTGGACGGTGTTAGTATTCTTTAATGTAAAGTGTGATATAAATCACTTGCTTTCTAAATCAGAACCATTATAATACTCATATCAATTAAATAAAGGTGTAAATTATGATCTTTCAAGATTACACGGTAACCATTCATTTCACAAACTTTCTGGGTAAACCTGACATCAATACTTTTGATGTTATGGCGTATTCTAAAGAAGAAGCGCAAGAAACAGCTTTTTCAAAGTTTAGTGATGTACACGGCGACAATTACGAAAAGATCAAACGTTTTGATGTGGAACTATACGAAGATTGTGAGGAGTTTTAATCATGGAATGTTTAAGATGCTGTAAACCCCTTGAAACAAAGGAAGATCTCTTAACTGGAATTTGTGCGGATTGTTGGACAGATGAGGACGAAAAAGATAGTGATTAAAAATGTGATCTAAATCACTTGACTCAATCCCTTAAATCCTTATAATAGAACACATCAAAGCAATACAGCTTTTAACTATTTAACAAGCCTTGGAGGGCTTCATTATGAAACACACTCTAATCACTTTTGACACAACAAATAATTCCCTTGTAGCTAAAACAGAGTGTAATGGGTATTCATCTCTGAAACTGTTTGTAGAACTTGCCGAAAAGCATGGCTATAAATCGTTCACTGTGTTTCACAATACAGAGTACAATACAAACTGTTTTGAGCCTAAAGGCAGTACTACATACGAAGATGTTCATAGCATCAATAAAAACTATTCAGAATGGGAAAGTTTTTACAAGTAAAGTTTATATTAAGAGAGCCGCCAACGTTAATTTGTTAGGCGGCTTTTGTTTATTATGCAAATCAGTTAAACACTGGATACCGTAAAGCATTGAATTGTTGATTATAGTATCTATACTCTCTTTTTAATCTCTTCCATTCTTCAAACCCCTTCATATGATACTCATCCTGTTTAACCTTAATGCTATAAGGGTTTAAATTTAAAGCCTTGCAGTAGTCATACCATAGTTTTTCATCTTGTGTCTTCATTCTGTAGTTCCTCAGATAGGTGTAAATTTACAGTGTAAATATTAGTTGGTGTGTGAGTTTTAAACGTAGCTTTATTTGTTGGCTTGTATGTATGTACAGATTGTTTATTGATCATGTCAAACCATTCGAAATCATAAGGATGCAACCCGTTAGAATCTAACTCATTCAGTTTATAATATTGAGAACTATTCTCATCTGTATTATTACCAATAATCTCAACATGTCTTGACTTCTTCCTATAACATCTATCGAAACATGTATAGCTGTTTGCTTTAGTGTTAATGTCATGCCAATTGAAAGACTTTATCTCCCCTGTCTCAGGACAAACCCAACACGCCAAGTTTTTACACACCGTTGCCCATTCCCTAGCCTTTGCAATGCAACCAAGCTCCCATAATGCAGCAATGATCCAACGGTCTGTATTAGTAAATGATATAAATAGAAACTTGGGAGATAGCATAACAACAGGGGTGGTATTGATTAATCCCTTGGATGTGTATTGTGTATTGATTACTTTCTTAATTAAATTGTGTTTTGATAATGTTCTAAATAGTCTGTCCACCTTGGAAGCACTAACCCCCACCTTGCAAGCTATCTTTCTATTACTTAATAAGAATGTGTTATCTCGTTTATCAAACACTTTAGTGTTATTAACTAATTGCATAAGAAGAGAGTATTCTTTGTCTTTCAGTACCACACCGTCACCTTGTTTAAATGATAATTTGTCTCATTTGTTCATTATAACATAATATGCCCTTTTACTGAATAAACTGTTTTTGACGCAGTGGTGATATGCTCTCAGCCCTTGCACCATAAGGCTTTGAGAATGATTCTCATTATTAATTCCCTAGTATTAATCACATTGGGAAACAAAGTAATACCTTTTTGAGAATTGTTATCATTTAGAAGTGAATAAACAGCGTTATGAAGAGATAGAAAGCTTTTGATACCCTAGTTAGGGTAAGAGATAAAACCTCTTAGAATGGCTTACAGGAAGTTTAAAAGGGTATTGACTTTGGGCAAACTGCCCAAAACACCTATTTAAATGTAAATGAGAATTGTTAACAACAACATATGCATAGTTAATCGTTTTTAGTGAATAAACATTCCTATGTGACATTTGTCACGAATAGAGGTTATTTTGTTGCGTAGCAACGAATAGTGTGTATGTGTTACGAAGTAACAAAATAGCTAGTTGATAATAGTTATCACTATGAGAATAAATTACATTTGAGAATAATTATCATTTGTGAAAGGTGTGAGAGTTGGGAGAGGGGGATAAGCATTCGAAGAATTGCTTAGCAACCCGCTCACGCTCTTACGTTGCTACAGCATAAATTCGTCACAACGTGACAAGATAACTCTATTTATTGCATTGCAATAACAATAATACATCTTAATGCAAAGCATTATCATTATAATAATCATTATCAATACATAGACCCTTCGATGCGAAGCATCAAATATATACTCTTATCAAATAAGAATAATTCTCATGTATCACGAGCAACAAATGTTAGACTTTTGATACTTGATAACAGTTATCATTTAGGAAAGATTCAGACTGATAGGAAGAGTGGGAAGCCTTACACCACAAGGTGTGAGAGGCTTTTATTATGGGATATTTCGGGATCATAGGGAATTTTTAGTGGTACTCCACCAGTTGTACTTAGCACAAATCGTTCGGAATTTTAGATATTTTCCATATCAACATCTCCACCTTTAAACAAATAATTACCTTTGTAAATTTTAATTTTTACAAAAGTGTGAATTTTACTCCCTTTGATTTTTAAACAGCATGAATAGATATACACTTCCCCCAAAATAAATAGGATTTAATAAAAATTTTATTATTGGTTTGAGCGTACTCATATTGAAGAGAAGATTTAGATATTTGACAATGTAGATATTTTGAGAGATAAGGTTTTATAGGAGGGTGTAGGATATTTTAGGTATACAGAATAATTTTAAGTTATAAAATAAACATAACCCTTGTAAAATTTTACAGAAGTGCAGGTTTTATAACTAGTTAGGTAGATATTTCTAGGAAAGGATATATAAGACAGGAAAAGGTTTACTAAACTATAATTTAAAATTTTATAAGTTTTGTTGAAAATAATAAGTTAAACTGCTGTTTTCATAAGTTTAATACGTGATGGCTGGTAAGTGTTTTTAATTAGGGGATAAATACCATTAAATAAGGTGTCTAGGAAGCTCTGTGAGAGGAGTTAGGAGATTATTGGTGTGATTGTTAAGGTAAAAGAAAACCCCGTGAAGGGGCTTAGAACTTGTTCTATGGCTTATAGAGAGGATAAACTATAAAGGGTTATTGTACATTACAACATCTCCGTCACAAGGGTAAATCTCCATATTTTCAGTATTAATTCCGTAACGCTCAAGCAATTTTCTAAATGTTCTAGATTTTTTACGAGTTAGCCAACTATTAGCGGTACGAGATGGTATATTGTACAAAGTGTACCATTCACTATTCCTCTTCACTTCTCCATCAATACAATGCTTAATTACCCTTTGTACGGGAATATTAACTGCTTCTTCAAAACTTAGATTGTATCTTTGTATATAGGTGAGGATTCTAGGTAAGCTGATACACAATCTTTCACAATGTTCTGTGGTAGTCATATTGAACCCTTGGAAAATAAACCTGTTGTGATCACCACTGTCGTACTCATAGGTCAGTGCTTGTGCGATATCCATTCCTCTATTAACTCTACGTAGAAAAGTATCTACACTACAATTACCTTTATTATTCACCAAGCTTTCTGTGTTGGGGTACCATACGTTTCCGAATTCATAAGAGTTTTTAAATTCCCTGATCTTGGTAAAAGTAGTTGAAGGTGATAAGTGGTTAGCCCACCTGAATATTGACTCTTGGTAACTAAAACTTCTTTGCATGTTAGCAAATAAGAACTTCCCTATATCACTGTTGTTTATATCGTAACCTCTATCTTTAAGGTATTGAGTGACTGGTGTCCCGCAGGAAGTGAGTATTGTGCAATCTCTATTAGCAGCTTGCCCTTCTCTACATAACCACCTCAAGTTGTCTTTATGATTGTTAAGTTTATCTCTGTCTTTGTGGTCAGAAGTATGTTGTTTTGTAGGAGGATCTCCGTGGAAAGTATAAGTTACTATAAGATTTACCCTCTTAATGTTCACCCTTTCATCTTCATCGTTAGTAAGGTTTACGTATAGATACTGAGGTTTTCCCGATAAAACTTGTGCCACCTCGACATCTCGTTTTGTATCCCAAACAATACCCTCTTCGGATACTAAGTACCTGTTGTAGTATTCTCCTTTGAGGTAAAGAGTTTTCCAAACAATATTTGAATTGACCATATCATCTCCTTTATTTCACAAATGACAAAACCCACAGTTAAGTGGGTAAGTTTTTATTTATCCTGTTTTATTTCTTGAGTAAATTGTTTTCATGTACTACTAAGTCTGCATACAATTCTTGTAGTGACTTTTCACCTTCACCCCATCGAAGAACTTCTTTTAGGATATAGGGGACATAACCCTCACTGAGGTAAATGTCATACTCTGCTGTAGGTGTTTTGAGAGTTTTAGTTCGGTCATCATATTTAGTAATGAAGGTTTGTGACATAAGGTTTCTCCTTTGTTTTGTTAAGTTATGTAATTATTATCTCAATTATCAGGTAATAGTTCAAATCAGATTATTTATCGTAACGACAAAAGTCTTTTATCGTGGATTTACCCCCTCATCAATTTACAGGAAAAACTTCCTCAAATTTCTTTTCTTTTATCTTACTTATCTTAAACCACTTTAAACTATCTTCGGAGACACCTCCGTATTGTACATTGCCATTATTGTATACGAAAATGTGGTGTATTCCTGTTTGTTCTGGTACAAACCTAGCAATATGTTGAGGGTAATGTTCCGAAATTAAATCAATAACCTCGTACCCTGTTTTTATTTCAGGCAATACCACTTTAAAACTTTCAAAATCTTTCAATATTTTGTTCATAGCTCATTCTTCTCTACTTTGTCCATTATTCCTCCCAAGAATCTGCGTATGTAAACTCTAGAGAATCGCTCCATTGACCTCCGCCATCCGCATCATCGATTATCATTTGTTTTGCAATATTAATCGCTTCCGTTTCACTATCTGCATTTTCCACTGTGATTGTAAATTGTTCTGTTCTTTCTAAAATAACTACGTGTGACATATATCTCTCCTCTTATTGGTTATAAAAATGTAAGCAATCCTGCAATGATAAACACAATAACTACAAATATTATGCCTAAAAAGTACACTAACATTGCATGCGTGTAAATACCTGTAGAAGGTTTAGATTTTTGTAACTCTTTGTCAGACGTAGCGCATCCCACTATAGCTACTATCCCTAACACCAAGATTGCTATTATTGTAAGAATTGTCTCCATTCTACTACTACCTCTCTTCTCCCAACTTTTCCACATATCTACGAAAATCTTCAATACTACCATGACAACCGAATGCTTGGTAAGGGTAGCTTTTAGGTGAATTGATATATTTAGCAGTTACACTCACTAGCTTTGTACCAGAACACCACACCTCCACCTCTTTCGATCTTCTCTTCATAGCGTAAAACTCTTTGAGTTCTTCTCCTGCAAGTTTCCACTTCAACCAATTCATTATGCGTTTGTACATACTGTTCTCTCCTAATTATTGTCGTACTTATCGGGGTAAAGGTATTCTACACTATAATTAACATCTTTCGTATAATTTTCTAAGAATTTTATAGCCGCTTCTTTATCAGAGAATTCTACTTCCATTTTTACAGGGTTTTCTAAGATAAATTCTATTTTATCAAATGTCACCCATTCATCAACAAACTTAAACTTACTCCACTTCCACACCTTATCTAGTTTTTGTGGAGTGTATGTTGTACTTTCGCCTTTATATACTTTGATTCTAGTTTTCATATCACCCCCTTTAAAACCTCTAAATCATTCTCTTCTAAAACTACTTTTTCAGCACCAGATTTCTCAGCTAACAAAACCTTCTCCAGTAGTTGTTCTATATTAAAAGGTGGGTTGTAAGGCGAGATTGCTAATGTTTTTGCATAAATCTCAAATACGCCACTATTATGGAGTATTTTATTTGATACATAAGGTAAGGTACCCTCCTCTACTTCAAAGTTACACAAGTCTATTTCATGTAATACCTTTGTTTCCCTAAAGATGTAATTTTGGTTACCTGATTTAAATAAATCAGAGGGATGGATGCATCTGTGTACATTCAGCATACCTAGATAATTCCGTTCTCTCCAATATAAACCTTCAGGGAGTCGTGGAAGATCTTCAAAATCCCCACTGACTAAGTACTTATCTTCTACAACTTTATCCCAAAACCAACCCTCCTCAATTACAAACCTAGTTTCTACTTTAGTAAGTGCATTGAATAAAGATTGCTTATCCCACCCCTTCAACCAATTATCCAAGGCTTTCTGTTTTTCTTTTAAACCTCTTTCATTATCAGAGTAAGATTCATCTGATTCCCACTCCTTGACAAACTTATCATAATCTTTCTTATGATCTATCAGGAATTTTTGTAGTTTGTATTTTAATACTTCTACTTCATATTCTAAATGCATCTACATATACCTCCTTTTTCAATATTTGTTTAAAGAAGCAAAGAATTCTTCATGCCAAGAAACTGGAAGAGGTTTAGGTATGGTCATTTTTAAATGAAACACCTCCCCTAGATTCTGATCCTTACCCGTATTTAAGTTTATCTCTACTTCACAATTTAAATTCTTTTTAACACTCAATAGGTATTGTACTAGTTCTAAAGATTTATCATATGCCACTGGACAAGATAATTCAAGGTGAAAACTCCCTGACAACCCTCTTACAACAACATCACCATACCAAGCTTGACAACCGTTAACACTTCTAATGTTATGCAGGTGGTTATACCCAAACCTTCCTTCTAGATATTCTTCTAAAGATTTATCTACATTCTTACCATTAAAAGTTTTTGTACGATAGACACTATCCACCATGTAAGAATGAACAAGACGTTCTTTCACTTCTGGTTTTAGTTGTTTAGTTGTTGTGTAGTTGTATAAGTCTGACATAAAGTTTCCTCTAGTAGTTAATCGATGTCACTAAAACATAGATAATAACATAGTGTGTTAGATGGTGCAACGCTTGATCACCTCCTAAAGCCCACCAAAACTTAGGATTGTCTGCTTTCCACCTACCACCCATATCAGGGTGTGCTTTAATTCTATCTACAATGAAATGCACCACTAAATCAAGAACAGCTAGTAAGAACATTGTGTAAATACCTACCCAACTTGTTAAAGGTGTTACATGATCACCTATAAAAATACAAGCTATCACCAGTGTGAATGAAGCATGTACCCCTGCATGGCAGAATAATGGAAACTCCCAATCTTCTCTTTGAAACTTCTTCAACATGAAAGGTGTTTGTAAAGGATAGTCGCACACCCAATGTTTAACTTGGAAGATGAGAAGTAATATGAATATTTGTTCTATCATAAAACATTATCCTTCTCTGCATCCTTCATCTTTAGGAAGCAAATCATTGCTGCGCGTAGTGGGTTTTTGTCAATTGTCTTAAATTGAAACCTTCCTGCCACCCACAACTCTTCTAAAGCGTATTTATTACCACCTTTAGGTAAGTTTCTTAATGAAATTCCATTCTCAACAATAATCGGCCAAGCGTCATTTGGGCTACTGCAGTACTTTGGCTTTTCTACGCTATCACCCTCTAACTCGCTGTATTTGTCAGTGTAAAGCCAATGACCATTAGGTGAGTTTTTAGGCGGTGAGTGCCATTTAATTCCATTGTAATCAGCAACCATAACCTCCAGATCAAAATCGCTCATTTCTTCGTAATTCTTATCTTCCTCTTCTTCTTTAACTACCCAAGACCCAACTGTAAATTTAGGTTCACTCATAGTACCCCCCCCTTTAATACCTCTAATTCATTCTAAACTAAATCGATAAATGATGACAAAACTACAGTTGCATACCCCACACTAGGGATGTAGCAAAAGTATTGTAGCTTACCTTCGTAATCTTCACAAGGTAAATCTAATACCCAACACTCTTGACCAATTTCAACTCTGTATACGTCGTCTGCAATCCATCCTTCTTGTTCACTAACAATTGCAAAGTTATCATCTGTGACAAGGAATTCTCTGTTGAACACACCTTTCTTCATTTTGTTTTCATCGAAATTTAACATTTGTATTTCTCCAGTAGTTCATTTGCTGCATCCGCGTGTATTTTTGTATGAATTATCGCAGATTCACCACATTCAGTTTTACCATTCGCTATCATTTTAACAAACTCAACTAACTCCGCCTTATCTTTTTGAAATTGCTTAATCTCTGACTGAGCCTCACAGCTTAGCAAGAAAGCATGGTCAAACAGACCAATCTCAACACCAAGATTTTCATCTTTGATAACAAGTCTTTCGTCATTGCTGTCAACCATTTCGCGAAGGTAGTTATGTAGTTCCAATGTCTTAATCATTTGTGTTTCTCCTTAAATTAAACTAACTATTGTCATTACAACTGTTGAAACTGCAAATATTGCTGATAGAACTTTGTAAAACGTCACTTTGTCAGATAGTTTATCAAATTTCCTAATCATTGCTGATACACACTCTTTGTCACTAGAATAAACATCAGCACACGTGTTGTAGTAGTCGTGACCAAGAACATGGTTTACAAGGTATTGAAAACTACTTCGCAAGTTTTTATATTGAGATTTATCTATTTTATCCATATTTACTCCTTGATTTCCCAATTACTTCTTGAGTGCTAGTGCTAGTGCTATTGAAAAAAGACCAAACCAAACTGATGTTGCAAGGTAGTCAATAGCCTTTGCTATCTCAAGCAATGCATTTGAATCCATACCTTACCCCTTACCATCCACAAGCTCATCGTAAATTATACCGAGCCATTTTTTGTCTTGACCAACGTCAACCTGTTTACTCAGTTCCATCGCCTCTTCAATAAACAACTCACGCTCTGTTACCTCAATGCGGCGGTAGAAATCAAAACCGTTAAGCCCCGTTAATGCAAGGTTGTTTTTGCCAAATCCATTTAGCCTCCAATCAAAACGATCAGAACCATCTTTACTATAAAATGTCTCACCGTCGATCATTGCCTTTGCGATGTTTTCGATAGAATCCGTTACCTTCCCGTAGCGGTATGTTTTGGTTTCTTCTAGTGCTTTGGCTTTAATCACATACCTTTTATCATCGTGGGGGCTAGGTTCGTTAAACCAATCCTCGCCACAATTCACCCCAATCTTTTGTAGTTCACCTAGCTTATTAAGATACAGATCGCCGTTAACGCCTTTATTCCCAGCATCAAGAAACTGCTTTACTGTCATGCAGTAGTCAGCAGGATTAGCAGGTTGCAGTGAAAACCCATTGCATTCTGATTCGCATGTAAATATCGGGAGAGTTGAAAGGTATCTGTAAATATTTTGATCTGGATTAGCAATCTTAGCCGCTTGGTATGTTGGATATGTTTTCATCTATCTACTCCTTATTTGTTTAGTAGATTAAAAAGCTTGTCTATAGTTTCTTTGTTTTCAACCTTGAATATTTGCAACTCTTCGTCTGTTAATTTTTCTAGGTCGTAAGCAAGTCGGTACGCTGCGTTTAAACCTTTAAGTTCTGCGACCTCTTTCTTTAACTCTTTGTTCCTAGAAACTGAAACTTCTACACATGTCGATAGATCTCTAACTCTGTGTTTTAAATCTTCGTTCTCTTGTTCTAACTCGTCAATAGCTTCTTTAGCGAACTTGATATTCGCAGGATGACCAGTGTGATCCTTGTACCACTCTTGAAATTCTTCTAATACACTCATTCTCTTCTCCTTCTCTATTTATTACTTTTCAAAGCTCTAATGTACGGAGCCATACAATATTCAGTTTTAACAATCTCCAATGCTGCAATTATATCTAACTCTGTCAGATTGTCAAAATTTGCAATAATATTTTGTAGCTCACCAATCAAAGCAATTTGCTCTGGATTTTTAACATCGTTGTTCATTTGTGTTACGTTGTCCATAGTTGCTCTCCTTCCTCTTAGTAAAAATCCCTTCCAAACGTTTACTGCCTGAAAGAGATTATGACTTAGTTATTAGTGCGTGTCAATGTTTATTTTAAGATTATTTCTTTCTCTTTAAAATTTTAACTCCAAAGTATTTCAACTCTTCTTCAGTGAAGTATCGCATGTATGCTGTATGTTGTGAATAGATAATTTCAAGAAGTTCTAAAACTTTCTTCTCTTCCATACCACTTGCTCGGAAAAGTCCATAAGCTTTCCAATAGCTGTCGCTGTAAAGTCCTTCATAAGTCCTCACCCCTGTACGCTTATTGCTAGGTGCGTGTACTCCAACTTTAGCACCTTCGTATACGTAAGGATATTTACTTGAAAATAATATCATGGGACAAGCACTGTTGCAATACTTTCCAACAATAACCACCCCGTTTACTTCATTTACAAGATTACCGATGAACATTGCACTTGATACAATACCACCGTTACTTCTTACTACCAATACCTTTGGAAAGAATCTATTTTTATGAATAAAGTTACTAATCACAGAAGTATCTTCAAAGGTTATCGTTCCGTCTAAGTGCAAATACCCATTCTCATCTATAGATAGTTCTGCAGCATTTACTTTGTAAGAGAAAGCAAACACAGAAAACAGCGCAACCTTTACAAGTGTAAATAGAGTTCCAGCTAGTAGTGGTCTCTTAATCATAAAACCTCCTATTGTTCGTATTTTGTGTTGTATTCTACAGCAAGCTGAAGAAAGGTTTTATCTAAGAGTTTAGTAGGTACAATGTATCGACCTTCTTTTTCAGACATCCACTTCTTCGCCATTTGTTCATCTTGGAACACACCTTCAAGATGTTGTTGCAAGCATTCCTCTTCATAAGCTAAGAACATGTTGCCCTCCCTACTTAGTTACATATCGAATTGTTCTCACTTCCTTAGGAACTACTTCTGACATTTCATCAAAAGATTGCCAACAGAATCCTGCATCTTCCCAAGAGTTCTCTCCTGAGTAGGTGCAAATATTAAACATAAAGTAACGAGGAGTATTACCATCCATGATTTCTACTACACGAGATGCCTCTGTTCTCCAACGGAAACTCTCCTCATCTCCTTGCCACTTGGTTGGAAAACATTCTGTAAGGGTTTCTCTTAAAGAGTCTACTGTAATGTCATAACCTTTAGCTTCATTGTATTCGATAAGTAGTTGTGCTAGTGATTTTTCCATAATTCTATCCTCGATCATTAATGTTTTCAACTTTACTAAATGTACAACCTGTACCACCACACTCTTCGCACTCTTTTAGTGGTTGGTTAATAACCTCCATCAACTCTTTCAGGTAAAGTTGGATGTTCTCAACTAAATCTGCAAGATTATCTCCTTTGAAACCCTTAATAGGAGTATACTTCTGATAAGGTTTGCTAGGACACATTTCAAAAATCTCTACAGACTTAGTTGAAATTGTTTGATGTGAGAATCGTGGTTTAGCATAACTTTTACCGTTAGATTTTTTATACTCTGTTGTTTTTGTATAAGGTTTAATATGAATAACCTTTTTAACTGTAAAACAAAAATCGTAATCTGATGTGATATTTGCATACTTATAATCGATATTCTGTTTGATATAGTTTCTTACAATACGGTAAGTTGTATCAGCAGGAATATAACAAGGGCGATTGTGTAAAACTAGGTCAGGAGTAAGTAACTCTTCCAGCTCATAGTAATGAACAAGATGATTTAAATTAAGTTCTTTCTCACCTTTACTACCCCATTTTTCATCTTTGAGTACTTTAATTTTCATATCTTTGTAGTTATTCTCTACAAGGTCATGCTTGATCTCACCTTTATACTCAATCTCGAACTCTACTTCCTCTGTAACCGGAGGTAGCTTTTCTCTTATACGCTTGTAAAGTCCACGGTAAGCGTAGTATTTACTTTCACTTCCCATAAACCAATCGTAGTCATCTTCGAATTCATCAGCCTCTTCGCAAGTTAAGGTTTCAGGGATAACACCCTCGACCTTTGTAGATTTATCACGAAGTTCCCAGTGAGCTTTTCCATAACCTCCTGATTTTGTAGTAGTGATACTTTCTAATTTACCCTTACCTTCTAAAAAATACCAATCACTTTTGTGTTCACTTTTTACAGGAGCTTCACCTTCTACCTTATAAGAAGAGTTAATACTTTCTCGTCCACTATAGTTTATTTTAGAGTTTGCGTAGTATAAACCTTTCTCTGTTTTGTATGCAATTAATTTTAACATATAACCTCTCCTTATTAATCTTGGTTCATTTTCTCAACAAATTTCAGAATCTCTAGGATACGCTCGATTTCTTCTTTTGTAAACTTGTATTGGTTATACTCTCCAAAAGATACAAGGTTTGCTCCAGTTTGATCGCAGTTGTAGAATTCAGCTTCTACGTCAGTATGGTTCTTACCATCTTTACCAAAAGACTCCAGTACTTCTTTAATTTCCAATTTATCTCTCTCCTCTATCAGAAAACTTCTACTTCGATTTCTGCCAACTGACCATAACGTCTATTATCTTCAGCATCTTCAACAGTTTTGTACAAAGTACCGTCTTCAAAACACCAGTCCTTTAGATCTTGGTCATACTGCAACACAATCCAACGCTTTTCCTTTTTGGGTTTGATACGGGATTCGCACACATCGGACATGTACCAACCTCCACTAGTCCAATAAATATCAGGCTTGCCGACATAAACATCTTGATATTTACCTTCACCAATTTCGTTAGTGGCTTGAGATTGACCTCCGTTCAATGCATGTAGTACAGCCTCTTTGTGTTGTGGTAGGCATAGGAAGTACTCGACATCGTAGAAAAAAGTTGTTGTGCTTTGCTCTCCACGTAAAACCCAAGTGTCAGTTGCCTTACCTTTAACAAACACAACCAAATCCATATTCGAAGCCTTGGCGACAATCATTTCATATTGTTTGTGTTTCATTAACTTTTATCTCCTATAACGTCAATATTCTTGTAATAAAAAGTTTTACCCAATCCATTAGTGTGTTTCATCAGTACATAGGTTTTCACGGTAGGCTGTTCTTCTATGAAGAAGTCAATGCAATTTTCATTGTAACTACGTTCTTCTTGGAATATGGTAAAACCTTTCCGTTCAATTTCAGCTTTCCAATAAAGGAATTCTTTTTGTGTTATTACTTCTGTGTTCATTATCTTTCCAAATCTGCTTGAATACAAAATGTACTTTCATCAAAATGTTCATCATCCCATTCATAGTGAGCTGACTCGTTCAAGTATTCCATCATAAGATTGCTAAAGTTTTGTTCATGCATAAGTATTACCACCTTTTATTGTTTATTTTAGAGAGGTCATTATTTACTGCAATAACCTCTGTGTCAAGGGTTTTTAGTTTAATGGACGACCTTTATCATCGCAATCACGTTCTTCTTCTCCGACAGGTTTTGTCGGAACACCCTTATCACTTAGTTCTTCATAACTCATTGTAATCCATTTACCGATAAGAGGGAGCATAGAATCATAATCACGTTCATATCGTTTACCATCTCTACGTTCTACTTTCATCTTACACTTAACTCTAACATTATCAAGTTCGTCGCAAGCTTTACAATGAAGTAACCCTTCTCCATTTTTATCTTTCGTAACATCCACAACTAGAACTTCTGTATCATAACGTGGTTTGCTCTTCGCTGTATTAGTTGAACGTTTACCGTATTCGTAAACACCTTCCGGTTCGTAGTGTACCAAACCTTCATAACCATCATCACAAACGGCAGCTAATTCCGACATACGTTCTTTATGAGAGTTTGTAGTGATAGGGTATACCATCTCGAAATTAAGTGCCAATTCTAAGCGGTTAATTTCTTTCTTTAATTCGTAAAGTTTACCGACACGTTCTTCAAATGTAAGTCCTGTATCATCAGGAATATCGAATACATAAAACTTAAGTTTATATTGATCATCATTAGGATTGTACCCAAGATATTTTACTGCATCAGAAAGTTCTACAGTTCCATCTGGAGCAGGTACACTTTCTCCGCGAGACTTAGCCCTGTCTTTTGCAATCTTAATAATTTCTTTTTCTGTTTTTACAGGTTTTAGCCACGCAGATCGAATACGTTGTAAAGAAAGTCCGTGTGCATAAACTTCTGCATCAAAAGTAGCTTCTTTACCTAAAGCTTCAATTGCTTCACGAAGATGCTTAACTTTAACTTCCTCATGACGACCAATCTTGGAGTAAAGTTTACCATCCACAACACAAGCACGACTACCATTAAATTTGATACTTGACAGAAGTGTATCAGACATTTTCATGTAGCGGTCTTTGTAATTTGTAACCTTACGTGGGATACGGCAAACTTCAGAAGCTTCCACGGCATCAATTTGAGAAAGTTTGTAATGCTTGTTGTCACATTGCGCTTGGTACATGGCTTGTAGTTCTACAATAGCTTGTTCTTCAGCAGTTGTTGCATTTGAACGTCCTACATTCTTAGGTTCAGCTTGATAAACTTTACTCTGGAGTTTGCCTTCAAATTCACCCCAAAAACAGATAACTTCGTTACCTACAGCCGACCCAAACCAAACTTGCATTTTACCTGTAGAAGGACTTACTTTGTACAAAACTTGATTACTAATAAATTTCAATTCTACTCTCCTTTATTATAAAACATCATAAGTGTATTTTAGGTAATTACCGAGGTCTCTCTCAAAAGCATCTTCAATAACAGTATCTCTCCAATCTTTTACATAAGATACCCACATTTTACTGTTTTGAAGAGACAATTGTTTCAATCGTTCAAGAACACTTTCAACATCTTCTTCAGGCAATTCGCTAATACTCTCCACTATTGCGACAGTAGGTTGTAAGAAATTTCTTGAAAAGTCTAAAATTACTGTCGCATGCCAGCTATATCCAATCGAAAACTCTAAGGTTTCAGTAAGACACTCTTCTTGTAACTGTATTTCCATAAGTATCTCCTCTCTCTTATTCCTCATCTGCAATAAAGCTTCCTGTAGAACTACCTCGACGTTTCATACGTTTTTCGCACTCTTCTTTTAAATCGTAGAGACTGATCTCTTCTTTCGGAATGTTGTGTACAAGAGTGTAATTAGGAAACTTCTTCTCCATACGCTTTAGACGGGAAATCATACGTGAAGTTTCGAACTCATGCAACAATTCAATCGTTTTATCTTCGTGAGAGTTTGTGAAGGCATCTGTCATGTAACCAAGTTGTGTCTCAGGGTGGTACATCGCTTGATTAATCGAGGTATCCATATCTTCTGCAAGAGTCTTCATTGACATACTTTTGTCGTACACAATAAACTGAATATCTCGTGTAGAAAGAGTTTTCATAAACAATCCACGTACATGTTTCACATTCTCACGTACATCAGGGATATCAATAGCAGGGATATCGTAGTTAATGTAAGTTTTAGAGATTACAGGGAGTTCACGTTCGTTAGGGTAACCACTATCCTTAGGGATAAAGAAAATATCTAAATCTTTAGGTGTATTTGGTTGTACATGTGAATTTGGGTAATACCATTCTGGATTAAGGTCATTAATGTTGTTATAGTAAAGGTCACGTAAATAACCTCCTCCAAGGTAAACATCGTACCCTTTAGTTTTATTTACAACATCGTCAAGGAAGTTTAATACATCCTGCGGGATTAAATCTTTTAAATTAATTTTCATTATTCTTCTCCTTACTTTAATACAAAGACGGTATTAAGTACAACCATTGTAAGTATAAAAAATATCAATGCAAAAACAAAGTTAAGTTTTTTGTCTTCAGATTTTTTAGAATTCTGACCATCTCTTATATACAAACCTGTAGTACCTGCAACTAAAGTGATTACAAAAGTTAATATTAATTGTTCAGTCATAATAAATCTCCTTTCAGTATATATTTGAATTATCATCACGGTAACCTTGTCGGTACCCCTTTTGTAAAGCTTGTTCATAATTGATTTTACAAGATTGATTAATCAAACTGTCTAATAACAACCAATCTTCTTTAGACATTGATTCTAGCTCTCCTGCTAACCCTTTGTCAAGGATTTCATTTAAATTTAAATGTGTTAATTTTGAATTCATGTTTCCTCTCTCAAACAAAAAGCCCTGCCCCGAAGGACAAGGCTTATATTACAATTATTGATTTAGTTCGTCAACAATTTCTTTTACTTTTTTATCAAGCTTCTTGGCAAGAGTTCCTCTGCCTATATTGTGAGAATACTCTACATCCAACAAGTCAGCATACCCTTTTAAGGAGCACAAGGCAAACCACGTTTGTACTTTCTCAAAAGATAAGAAACAAGGTCTTCCGTCTACATGGTCGTGGATTGCACCATCAGAGTAAATGGTTAATTCGAACACACCATCTTTAAAATGTAAAGTTTCTTCTTCCTCTACTTCCTCTACTTCCTCTACTACTTTATCGACCTCTCCTTTCAAATATGCAAGGATTTCTTCCTTAGACCAATCTTGCATATCCTCTACAGAAACGATAGGTTCTTCTTCTGCAAAACCTTCTACTTGAATTTCACCACCTGAACCTGTGTCGAAATGAATAGCAGTTTTAATACATGTTTCACCATCAAGTCCGTTATGAGCGCAAGCAATAGCAAAGTCAGCACCGCTACCAATAGCCAGAGGTTGTTCATGTTCATAAGAGTTTTTACACCCTTCAAACATAATAACCACACCATCAGGATAAAGAACTACACCAATAAAGTCATCTTCTACCATATCTTCTGGCATCATAACGCTTGCAAAAGGGTGATCCTCTTGTGCAGCTTGTGCTGTTAGAATTTCATATACCCATTGTTGAAATTTCACAACGCTAGACCATCGACCCGCACCACCTACAATTGCACTTCCGAAGTTTGCAATCTTCTTAGTGTTATAAGATGAAATGTATTGACCTGTACACTGACCATCACCAAACATAGTGTTATCTTTAACCAAGATAGTTGTCATAAATCTCTCCTTTTTATTATAAATATTTCTGCAAAGAACATTCTACAGCATCATCGAGATAAATGTAGTCGTCCATGTTTTTGTATACATGCTCCAGTGCTCTCATCTCGTAAGCTGTACACCATACCTGACTTTTAGATAAAGATGCAAGTTTAATTACATCCACTACAATTTGTAGATTTTTAAGTTGTTTCTCATATTCCTTAAAAGCTTGAGATTGAGAGGAAAAGTGTTCGATAGGATTTAACCCTTCCATGTAACATAACACTTCATACATTCTGTTTTCAGGGACATCCTTTCCAATCTTTTTCCACCAAGGTAAGTTATTATAATAATTTAGTTCCTGATCATCTCTAACCTTAGCTTTCATAACTTCCCTCTTAGTTATAACCTTAAATACCTCTTCGATACGATCCATAATTTTATAAGGTTTTGGGAAAGGTTTTGGATGATTAAAGAACTGATCTAGATATTCTTGTGAAACTCTTCCTTGCATATTAATTACCTTCCTCATTCATCGCTGACTTTGCACAACCCATTGAAATCAGTTTCTTGAATAACTCTTCTTCTGTGTATTGGTCAAGTGTTTCAGAATTCATACCAAGTTCTATACAAGAGTATTCTAAACTTTCACGAGAGTACTCCTCCCAAGGACGGTAATCGCCACTCCCAACTTTAACTTTGATATTATTCATAATGAGTCTCCTATTTGTTTCTCTCTGAATGTTTAGTAACTATAAGCTTTAGTTGGAAGGGCGTCAAGTTTTTATTTAGAAATTTTCTTCTACAAATTCTGCAAGTACTGAACGCTCAACACCTTGTAGGCGAACTACTTTGGTAAACGGTAATCCATGAAGCTTTTCAGTTGCATAAGTTAGTCCTGAAGTACGAGGACTTACAAAGTCGTTATCAATCTGCCCCAAATTACCTGTGATAATAACTTTACAGTATTCCCCTGCACGAGAGATAACAGTTTTAGCTTGAGCAGGTGTTAAGTTTTGAAATTCATCGATGAACAACACTTTGTGGTTAATAGAACGACCACGCATAAAATTCAAACTCTTAAACTGTACAAACGCTGAATCACTGGTGCCATCGATATCAATTGCATTCTTAGGTAAGAAGTCCTTTTTCTTACTGTCTCGTGCAATAACTTCCAAGTTATCTGTACAACCTGCGAGCCAAGGTGCCATCTTCTCTGTCTCTCCACCTTTGAGGTAACCAATCTCTTTAAACTGAGTGTCATTACTTCTTGTAAAGATAACCGTGTCCATACGATAAGAAGCTTTCTTACCTTTAACCATTTCACAAGAGGCTGCCATACCTAGCAGTGTTTTACCTGAACCAGCCGCAGCATCGATAATGACACAGTGGATGTCTGGATCAAGGAGAGCATCTAATGCAATACCTTGGAAAACATTACGTGGACGGATACCTGCAGCTTTTCTAGATAGAAGTTGATCCATGTTTACAAAGGTGAAGATCAAGTTATCAGTTTCTTCATCAAAACCTTCTAGTCGGGCAGCAACACCATCCTCTTGATTTACAAGCCAATCGTTAATTGCAATAGAAGGTTCATCATCAGTTAACAAATCTTCTACGTATTTCTTAGGAATATGCACTTCACCACAAGACTTACTGATAACTTCTTCCGTAGGTAAACTCTCTAGCCATTTATCAGGAACTTCAACATAACCTTTTGGAAGTAGTTCAGGATCAGCGATAGCTACATCACTCTTAAACTCTTGGACATTGTTAATACCAACACCAATAGCTTTTAGTCGCATACACACATCGTTAGAAACTAGGTGTACTAAACCTCCGTGTAGATTTTGGAGTTGGAAAGCATTGTTAATAATCTTATCGTCATTACAAGTTACCTTGATAAACTCTTCCTCTGAGTTTTTAAGGATGTAAAGCTTACCACCTGTGCCTAAATCTACACCTTCCGAGATAGGATCTTTACTTCCGATAATCTCATCTAGGCGACGAATAGCTGCACGTGCATCTCTTGCAATATCTCGATCAGAACTCTTCTGAGCATCCAACTCCTCTAAAACTGTAAGTGGTACGTACACATCGTGCTCATCAAATTTAAGTAATGATTGAGGGTCACTTAGTAGTACGTTCGTATCCATAACAAATTTCTTAGTGCTCATAGTGTATATCTCCTTGTTAATAAAACTCTGGACTATTACAGCAAACTAACAATGATGGATGTAACCAACTCACCATCCAAGTTTGTTGAGACTTTAAAATATCAGTAATTGTTGTCAATAACATCTTGCTTTGTAACATAACCATTTTTCGGACTCCAATATTTAACTTCACCAAAGAAATCCCAACGTCGAGAGAAGTGTGCCCAAGACATCTCTACCCAACTACCATTCTTATCTACAGGCCCGACTTCTACAAAGTTGATACCGTATTTTTCATAGTAGTATTCCTCACGTTCAATAAACTTCTTACGTAACCAAACACCCCCGTGTTTACACTTAATGTCAATTGCTGCACCACGTGTGTGATCTGACAAACTCCAGAAATGCTTTTCAAAACTACCGTACATCGATTCATCACGTAAACAACTTTGTGTGAATGTTCCGTTCCAAGGAGTGTTGACTGTTAAAGGCACTCCACAGTCGTGACGAAACTCATCTAAGAACATTATTACATTCATATCCAGCATACGTAGACCTTGCAAACCTTTAGCTTTGTAAACCTTAGGTGGTAGTAATTCCTTTGCAAGAGATTCTAGGTTCTTAGCAAAATACTCAGGTTTCCACGGTGTTGTCATTTACATCTCCTCTGCGAGTTCTTGTAGAGATTGTACTACTTTGAAAAGTATTTCTTTATTCAAAGACCCATCTTCTTGCACTTCACCTGTGTTATGCCAAGATTTACCAATCTTAAGTTCTACAATATTAAACTCCTTATCTTGTTCAATAGAGATACTGACATCATTATCACGGCAGTAAATTTCAAAACGTTTAGTTGTATGTGTCGTCATTTATTCACCTTCTCCTTAAAAGATTCTACCATTCTTAAAATTTCATTCATTCTACCAAACAGCTTCTGCTCTTCAACACTGTTATCTTCATAGTTAGAGAACATAAAGTCATCTGTTTTATTAAGTTTATCTTTTCGATAACCACCTTCTTTATGGTTGATAAGTACAAAGTGTTTACCGTCTTCATACAGGAAACCATCTTCTGTACGGAAAATTAAATTATCCAAAACATCTCTCCTTTCTCTAACCAACCTTCTCAAAATGCAGTGTATCAGTTGCTTCACATTTTTCAAGTACAATTACACAATAACGTTTTAGCATAGCTGAACACATCTTATCTTGAGGACATGTTATTTTAAATTTATCTTTCTCTGTAACATTTGTTACTAAGATTTTATCACCTTTTGAATATCGCTTGATATTGCTTACCTCTTAAACTTCAGATTTATGTTTGAAGACATCGTTGAAAGATATTTCTCTGTACCCCCAAAAACCATACGCTGCAGGTAAAAAATTGTTTACGTGTAAAATCAGATAAGGTAGGTTATTTAACGGAAGCACCTTTTGCATGAAATTTAACTGTTCTTCAGAAAACTTAGATTCTACAATGTAACTACCTCCCACGAATGCATCAAGGTTGATAACCAAATTCTCGAAACCTTCTTCCTCACTTTCTGACGTGTCTTTTTCAGGAAGTAAATCTTCTGGCATTACTTTGTGAAACCTATCTTTATAGTACCAAACAGGAGCCTTACTTTGAACATCATTATAAACCCAAAACCTATCTTCTTCTACTTTGTATACTTTATAATCTTTTCCTTCAACCAAACCAACTTCTAAATCTGTATTGATAGCTGTCACCCATTTAGGATTGTCAAAGATTGAAGGTTTTGTTTCAGGGGAGACTTTAAGAGTAACCCATTTATTCAAAGTAAGACCTTCAATATCATTACCTATAAAACTGAATTTGTCCAACATAAACATGTTCTCCTCTTAGATTGATAACTTCCTTGTCATCTTAATATTAGTTTACTTTAGTGTCAAGGGTTAAAATTCGAAATCTTCTCCATCATCGTCATCGTGCATTACATTTACTTTGTAATTTACTAGCTGACCTTCTTGTGCGGCAACTGCAATATTATCCAGATCTAGATAATCACTCATCCAAGGAAGCGTATTCTCTTTAGGGTATTCAAAATTAAGGTCTAAATCCAATACTTGCATTACTGGAGCTGCTAGATACTTCGCGTACTCAAAGATGTTACGTTCATTAAGACCTACAATTTGACGACCTCCTGAGAAAAGGTATTCTGCCCAGAACTTTTCATTATCAAGTACTTTATCGAACAACATTTGAATCTCAGGTTTAACTTCTTGATATTCTTCTTCC
>CEVA01112092.1_pt1 | contig 22384 bp, 10 predicted proteins | sample 361521 | NCBI WGS metagenome assembly CEVA01 (sample SAMEA2622823, study PRJEB7988) | marine metagenome | isolation source: saline water (ENVO:00002010), including
CTTGTTCAGTTAACCCGCCAGCATTGATCTCCTTCGTTAAATTTTTCGCCCTAGTCTGTAAACTGCCGAAAATTTTCGCAGCAGCTAATTGAAATTTTTGAAGATCATTAAAGTAAAATCCTTTTTCAGCATTTCCTATTTGTTCTTTTAAAGACTCGTCCCATTGACCTCCGGCTTGACTAGCTGCTTCTCTTAGTCCCGAAAAGAAATCTTTAAACATTTCTTGAGTTCTAAAAGTGCCTTCCATTACGCTTTGAGAGCGCCCCATATAACCCATTAACTGCGCTCTTCTATTCTGAGCTTCTTGAGGAGTAAAAGTAGCCGCTCTATTGTAGGCTTCTGACGTAGCTTGTTTTGATTCTGTTTTTTGTAAAGTCTGAGCTTTATGGATTTTATCTAACAGTTCAGTCATCTTTTTCAGATTTCCGATAACTGTATTTGGCAATTTTAATTCTTTGTCAACTTGTTTTACGGCTACTCGCTGTAGTCCTTCTTCGTCTTTAGATCTTTCTTGGGCTCGTTGAGCTATTTTTTCAAAGAAGCTTGCCCCTTGCGTGTCTCCCCTCGCTTGAGCTTTGCCAGCTTCTCCTATAGCCCAATCTCTCATCCCTCGGAAATTCATTTCCATATCTTGCATTCTGCCCTGTATAGCTTGCTGTCTTAACGACTTCATTAGCGGGTCTTGTGCGCTGGCTTCCCCGAAGAAACCCTTGAGCCCTTTGGCCATTTGAAGAGAGCCTCTTCCCCCTACGGCTTGAGATATAGAACCTAGCCCCATTTTTCGTGCCCCCTGCTTAAGATTTTTTATAATGGGTTGTAAAGCTTTGGGATCAAGGAAGGCTTCGACTCCGCCTTGGACTCGAAGGTCAGCCTTATCTCTTCTCATTTTTTCATTGTTTATATTAACTGCGACCAATTCTTTAAACGATCTCAATTGGTTTACATCCATAGTGGCCAATTTTTCAATTTGCTTTTGTTCCGCTGAAGCTATTTTTTCTAACAATAATTGAACTTTAGAGCCAAAAACTTGTTGAGCACCCGGACTTTCAAGCAACGTTCTTCTGTTCTTTATTACTTCAAGAGCAGAAGCTCCAGTAGTTATTTCTTTTAATTCTATTTCAGAAATAACGGTTTGCATAGCTGTGGCGGCTCTAGCTTTTTCTTCTGCTGCCAGCTTTTTCGCTCCCCCCCTAGAACCAGCGGGTCCTTCTTTTAGCTTTTCTTGTTGAACTTTAATTTGACCAACGTCATCAGATATGATTTTAGCCATCTCCATCGCGAAAGGTCTTAAAGCTTTGTCTACTTCCCTATTCTGTTTGTCTACTAATTTTGTTAAAGCTATGGCATCTCTTGATCTTTCTATTTGATCACCGGAAACGAACGGAGCCATTCTCTTAAGTTCTAAATCCATTTCCTTATATTGAACATCTCTCTCTGCACCCGCTCGATCTTGTCTTATTTGTCCTGCGAAAGTCATCTTTCTTCCTACTAGTCTCAAGAACCTATAGTAAGCTTGTGTGGCGTTATTATATGCATCAACAGACTCTTTAACGGCAGATTTCATCCTGTCGTTAATAATGATTTCTTCTTCTTTAACTTTGTTTACGTTTCTTTGTGAAGCAACTAAATCAGCCATTCTTTTAGCTTCTTTTGATACTTGCCACATCATTTGGGAGGCGGCGTCTCCATTTTTAGCAGCCGCATCTAGCGCCATAGAAAGAAATTCTGTCGTGCTTCCAAACTTTTTGATCATGGGAATTAGTTGTGTCCCGGCTGTTTCAGGCGTTACACTTCTCTTGGAAAGCTTATCGATTTCTTCATCATCCATCGAACTAACTATTTTTCTAGCCCCACGCTGAAGAGCCATTTTTGATTCCAAATTCTTCATGTTGTACGCCTGTTTGTTGGTTATTCCCAAGGCGTCAGTAAGTTTTCCTTTAAGGCCTAGTTCCTCCATGAGTGTTCCCACAAATGGCATACCACTTGAGGCATCAAGTCTTTCTCCGAATGAGGCAGCAAAATCACTTTGAGCTATTTGTTTGGTTTTTTTAGCCATAGCTTCAGCCATTGCATTTTGCATTTCAGTAAGATTTTTTGCTGACTGAATTTGCACCCTATAGGCGTCAGGCACATCCATTAATGCGTCAGCCATTTGTCTATTTAGTCTTACGAGAGTTTCAGATTTTGCATTCGGATCTTCAAGGACTTGCTCTCTCTTTTGATAGATCTGAGCATACTTTTGAACTCCATCGCTCATTTTTTGAAGTTCTTCTTTATTTTTTTCAGCAGCCTTTTTGAGAGTTGGCCCAATATCACGCACCGCGTGAGCTATGCCATTGAAAGCCATGTATGCTCCCGTTATTCCTCCAACAACAAGTCCTGCCGGACCCGGAATCATAAACATTGCCGTGGCAGCCATTTGGGCCGAATTACCGACAGCTTCCATTCCAGCTTTCATTCTGGACGTTTCATCCTTTATCATCCCCGCCATCACGGAGAATCCAACTCCTACCCCTGCCATTGCAGCAGAAATTTTTCCTTTAAATTCGTCTTGAGCTTGTTGTTCTAGCTCTAGTTTTTCTTGTTTATCTTGGCCAGCTAAAAGTTCTCTTTCTTTGCGCTGAGCAACTTTTTCTACCCTACCCTGTTGTCTTTGTAAAATTTCTGTCCTGTCTTTATCAACAGCAGACTGAATGTCAGCAAGGTGTCGCGGATCAGACGCAGACCCGTAAGTATTAACTGGCAGTTTGCCTTTGGCAGCTAATCTATCCAAGGCCTTTTGAGCGGATTCATCGTCAGAAACATGTTTTCCTCGTTTGGAGTCCCATTTTATTCTTCCGGCTTTTCCGCTCGCTATATCCTCTATCTCTTGCCTTAGCTCTGCTAGCCTTCTGTCTGCTCTTCCTAATTCTGACTGCCATTTTTCTAGACTTCTAGAATTATCCTCAAGTTCTCTTGTGGTCTTACTAAATATTCTTTTTAAAGTATCGAACTGAGCCATGAATCCCATCATGCCCAAACCCATAGCTCCAAACATGTCTCCCTGAAAATTAGGAACATAACCGTCAGAATACATTTCTTTACCAGAGCCTGTTTTCATCAAGTTAGCTTTAGATCCGCCTTGTCCTCTTTCTATGTGGTCTTTGCTTATGATTCTGTCAGCATTTTTTCCATATTTCCTAATTTGTTTGTCATTGACAACAACTGGCCCTTGCACTCTGTCTGACCATAAAACCTCTGCCCTATTACCAAAGGACTTCTCCCTGTTCATCGCGGCTGCGATGCCTTTTTCTTTTCCTTTTTGCTCTTTTTCCCAATGCCAAGTTTTACCTTGATCCTGTCTTGCGGCATTAAAAACATCTGCTAATGCAAAATTTGGCACATACCCTTCTGCTCTGGTTTTTTTGTATAGTTTAGTTGGGCGACCTTTACCTCTTATTTCGTCTGAGACTTCTAGTATACCATTTTTTAAATCTTCTTTAACTTTATGAAACGCCGTTATTTTACTAACTCCTGCTAGTTTAGCTATTTGATCGACGGTAAATTCTTTATTAGAAGGGTAGCTAGTGCCTACGGTTTCTTTTGAGCCTCCTCCTAAACTTGGCCTACCCCTTCCTCTTCTTGTTCGTCCTCGCTCTTCGACAGCGTCTCCTTCTTTTTTCTGAGGCTCTTGATTCATCAATTTTAAAATAGACTCATCACTTTTTGCTCTGCCCCTAATCCATTTTCCTACATTTTTGGGGCTTTTTGCCGCGTTAAAGCTTAACCGTGCTTCGGCGTCTTTGATAATTTGCGCTACTTCAATTTTGGGTTTGTTTTTTATACTTGGGAAATCAATAGGGGCATCGAAACCAGCCTGAGGACTACCAGTTATTTTTTCTATATAGTCTTCAAATTTTCCCCCCGCCCTTTTCTTAAGATGTACTCCCGCCGTTGACCAACCGTCTTTTGAATCTTGATCAAATTCTTTTTGTTTTTGTTTGTAGCCACCCTTAGTTATATATCTTTTGTCCGCTTTAGTTAAAGTATTATAGTCTTTTTTAATTTCTCCATGTATCTCTCTTCTTGCAGCACCCCAAGCTCCTCGCTGACTAACGTTCGTCTCATCTATACCTCCCGTAAGTTCTAATTGAATATTTGGATCGCCTTTATATTTTTTACCCTTTTCATCTGGATATCTTTTGTATTTTCCAAAGAAAGCTCTTTCAAAACGGTCATACGATTCGGGCATTTTCTTAGCCATACGGCCAAGTGATACGCCCCAAGTATATTCTTGTCTTGGCTTAGATTGTTTACCGCTCTCTAAGGACGTAATTACTCCATACCCCGGGTCTTTAAGGGCGAAGTTCGGAACAAAGCCTTGAGCCATTGAAATCGGCTCTTCGCGAGCCATAAGGGAAACGCGTTTATTGTAGTGGCTTTTAAGTCTCCTTTTTTCGTTATCTCTTAAATCTTTAATTCTTCCAATTGAGGCTACAATTTCTGGATCATCCGTTTTCGTTACTTTACCGACTAATCTTGTAATTGGCTTTTCAGTAGGAGCTCTAAGCCCTTTGCTAACTGCTAGCTTTGTTAAATTTTGAAATTCTAAAGATACTAAATCTTTTATTCCAGACTCTTTTTGTTTATATTCTTCTATTACGGCGGCCCGCTTGTTCATTATTCTAACATTTTCAGGTCTGGTTAGTCTCTCTGCAATGCGAGTGTCTAGTGCTGATTTAACTTCTTCTTGCCTTCCTTCTAGTATAGCCGCCCTTACTTTCGTTGCGCTTAACGCGTCTGTTTCCATACCTTCTGACTTTAAGTCTCTAGCGACCTCTGAGACTTCAAAACCCTTTTTCCTAAAACGTTCTCCTACAGAGTCATCTACTCTGTCCGAACCAAGAAAAACTTTAGATTCGCCGCGTTTTGCTCTTATTAAATTTCCTTCCGGCCCCCGTATAACTTCAGGTATTCCTCCGATTCCAGAAGCGGAAATAGTTCTCATACCTGTGTATTGATCTTCAATTAATTTTCTTTTTTCTCCTATCGTTAGCCCTACGTCTCCGGTTCTGCCCTCTCCTTTAGATACTGCCGCTATAGGTACGGCTCCTGTTTTTTCAGCTTCTTTTAAGGCGGCTTCCATCAATTTACCGTGACCTTTATGGGGGGGAGAAAAAGCTCCAGCAGTCATAGCTATCGGAGTGTCTGTAATCTTTTCTATATCTTTAAAATCTTTTCTTTTCCATTTCCATTCCCCACCTTCTTCAACGGCTCTCAGGGATTGAAATTTGCCTCTTGTTCCCGTAAACTCTTCGGCTACCCTTGCTTCTGCTGGGCTGAAATCTTTTCCAGCGAACATGGTTGATCCAACTTCTCTACCGAAGGAGGTTTTAGATTTACCTTCTACGATTTCTTTATCTCTCAAACCCCTTCTTCTTTCAATTTCTTCAGCAGGAACGTCTAAATGAATTACTCTATCAGCTTTAGCAAAGTATTCTTCTTTAACTAAGTTTTCACCCTGCTCAACAGCCCTTACCATAACTAATTTTGAACCTCTCTCTAAATCATCGAGAGTAGATATAGGGGTTCCTTTATTACCTATAGCAAAGGAAGTTTTTCCGGCCCCCGGGGCGGCATTAATTAAAGTTGTGTTTTTGCCCGCCGCTTGCGCAGAGGTCGCCATTTTATTGTAAAGTTGTTTTACGTTTTTAACTCCCTGTTCTGCTAGTAAATTTTCAGCTTCTTGGGGAGGCAAACTTGCGTAATAGTTCCTTAGGTGATCTGCGTCTAAAACCATTCTTTGCAGTCTGCTTGTCGGTCCACCTTTGGTTAAGTCTTCTGCTAGATTAGGAGTTTTAACTACACCGCTTCTTCTTTGTTGTGCTAAAATCCTCGCTTCCTGTGGGCTCATTCTTGTTCCGGAGGGACCTATGAAGTCTCCGATTTCATCAACAGACATGGAGATTCCACTCGCCCGCATCTTATCTCTAGCTTCTTCTCTTGTATATTCTCCGGCTTTAATTTCGAAGGGTTTATCGCGAAGTTGCTCTGGAAACAGGTGAGTGAATTCTTTTCTAACTTTCCCCGTTTGGACATCTACCCTTTGGCCAGAAATTTGTTTCTTTTCATTCTTAATCATTCCTCTAACGAAGCTCTCCCAAACAGCGCCTTTGACAGGGCCTTGCGCGTCAACAGCTAACTCTTGAGGCTTGAAAGCTTTTTGCATTGCAGCCTGATCTTTTAAACCTCTAAACATCTTTGTTCCAACGTTGCCAACCATCGTTTGGTATTCTTTCTGGAACTCTTTGTTAAAATTTTCTTCAAGCTTGGGAATTTGTTTTTCAAGTAGACCAAACCTAACAGAACCCTCATCTACCTTTGGTAATCCTTTTTGAGTTTCTAGCTGTAACACGGGGAGAAGTCTTCCCCCCTCTTCTATTTGATTAACATTAATCGGAGTTCTTGTTTTTTCGTTCTTTGTGATTCCTTTTGTCTCATCTGTTCCGATTTTCTGCCCGGTATATTCGCGGAATTTTTCTTTAACTCTGTCGGGTGCTGGTTTACCACCGATAGTCATGTTGCCCCTAATTACCCCTTGATTATACAAGCTTGCGTAATCTTTAATTTCCTTATCAGGAAGACTTTGCATGTCTTGATTCAAAAATTGAACCATCTGAGCAATACTCGGTTTTCTTGGCCCCTTTTGTTGAGAAGAAGCTCTTTTACCTTTTTTGTAATTGGCCCTAGTGATCTTTCCTTCTGAGTCAGCTTTACGCCACCTTTCGATGTCAGACATATCTACAAAATTTGGAGTAAATCCCGAAGCTAGATTAATTGGTTTTTGAGCTTTTCTGACCTTTGATTCAAGCTCTTTTCTTACCTTCATTCCTGCCAAGCCATATTTTGGAACGATTGCTGATTCTCCACCCTTGGGGGTTACCCCATATTTTTCTTGAAGCTTTTTCGGGGAAATAATTTCTTCTTGATTATTGGCCATCACCCCTTTAGATCCCCCAGCTTTTACATCGGGAAGATAAGTGGCTCTTACTGATCTTGAAGCTCCAAGCTTTCTGGCGTTAGACTCTTCATACGCTTGATCACTAAGATTTGGAACATAACCTTTGCTGTAACCACCTCTAGGCATTATCATTCCTTCTGTTGGACCCGCTCCCGCAACTCCATAACCTGACCTACCCATCTTTGTAGCTACCTTGCCCGCTATTCTAGATAAGTCTTCCATTTCGTTAGCCTGATCTCTTACCATACCAAGAATATCCGCGTGCAATTGCTTCTCTGTTAACAGGCCACTATTTATGGCTGCTATCGCTGCTGGGTTTGACTTTAAGTAAGATAAGACTTGAGCTTGAATGTTAGCTTGTTGTTTGGATGCGTTGTTGAACCCTAACATTGAACCGCCCGCATCTGCGGCAAAAGAAATTAATTTTTGGAACAGTTTCATTATGCCCAAGGTAATGAACGCTATTCCGGGGCCGCTAATTACTGAGCCTAATCCAGACAAAAGACCTTTGGCAATTTTACCTCCGATTTTTGCACCCATGGATTCATCGCCCACGCCTTCTCCCAAGATAGTATTAATTCCTTTTAAGGATTTTTCCATCGCGGGAGCGAAAGTAAGTTCTCCAACTTTAGCGCCAACTCTTACCAAGTTGTTCATTGTCTTAATTAGTTGAGAGCTTAAAGTTTGATTAAGAGCATCATTTCTATCGTTAGCTTCGTCACTAGCGTTCGCAGCTATTTTTAAAGCTGTACTATAAAGAGAGACCTCTTTGTTTAAATCTCCCAGTCCAGCTTTCAATACGTTAACTTGGAAAACGCCGCCAACCATTTCCGCGACAACAGATTTTTGTCTTGCGTCTAATTTGTCGTATTTATTCGCCAAATTGCCCATAACCTTCATTAGTCCAAGGGATGCTCCTTGTTGGTTTTTGGTATGGACACCCAAGGACTCAAGAGTATCTAATACTCTAGGCCTTTGCATTCTTGTAAAAATAGTTTTGAAAGAGTTACCTATAACAGCACCGCCACGAGCGGTTACCTGTTGTGTGGCTGCAACAATGGAAAGCAACTCTTCCAAAGAAACCCCGGCCTCAGAAGCGGTACTGCCGACACGTTTAATTGCTTCAGCTAAATCCGCCGAACTAACAGCGAAGGCGGCATCCACCGCAGCCATTTTATTTACAACTTCGTTAGATTCGTAAGCCGCCTTAGTAAATCCATTCATTACTGCGGTTAACGCTGTTACTGCGCTGGCGGCATCTAAACCAGCGATACGGGAAAGGATCATGGCGTCCCTAGTTCTAGCTAAGGTCGATTCTATTCCTAAGCCTTGCCTCGCTAATTCGTTGGCGGCTTCAGCTACCGTTTTGAAAGACTGCCCTGTTGCGTTTGCTACCGAGAATAAAGTGTCTCCGAAGCTAGATAAATTGCTCTGTGTTGCCCCAAGAATTGTGTTGATTTCTGTAAGAGTTTTTTCTACCTCAATTGTGGCAGCTACCATTTCTCTTATTGCTGTTGCAACAGCATAAATTGCGCCCGTAGAAGCGCCGAAGGCAATAACACGAGCGTTTGCGGCCTCCATGGATTTTTCGAATTCCCCAAGCTGGCCTTTAATTCTGCCAAGAGGTTGGGTGAATTTTTTGCCGTCCAGAGAGCCAAGCTGATACCCGCCACTTCTTAAAGCTTTTTTAATGTCTTTTTGAAGTTGGGTAGTCTCACCAGCAACTCTGATTTTGATATGCGCCATTTACTTCCTTTTCCCAACAGTTATTACACTTATTTCAAATAAAATCACTCCTTATCTTCCTTGGGCTCTCCTTCTATTTGCTTCAGATTTTTGCCTTTCTCTTTCGGTGCGAATTTGATTATAAGCAGTATCAAACCACGATACTATCGGGTCCATTCCATTCTTGTCCATTAGTTCATAAAGGTTATTTGGCGGATCTTTTCCTTCTTCTAGTATAGATTTATAGTATTTTCCTTTATTATAAAGATTTAGTTGATATAAGGTTAATTCTAATACGCTTTTCCCGTAAAATTTTACGGGATCGTTATCGCTCATCATAAAAGAATTAAGAAAAAAAGAATTTACCCCTATTCTAGACAAATTTTTATCTTCAAATTTATGACTAATTTCATTATAAATTACGATAAACTTATTAAGCTCAGAAAAAGGAATATTATCAAATTCTTCTTTGGAGATAGCGGGCTCTTTAAGAGTGGAGTCTTTAAAAAGAGAACAACGAACATAATGCTCGTTTAATTTTTTGTCACAAAAGCTTTCTATAGTTGGTTCAAGTATTGAGTGTCTTTCTTTATTTATTTCATCAAAAAGTTTTTCTTGATTTTTTATAGTTTCTTTGAAATTTTCTCTTTGCTCTGGATCTACAAGCTTATCTTGAAATGCATAAGCATCTTGAACAGCTAGCTTTGCTGAAATCCATTCCTCTTCTTCGTTTTGACTCCAATGCTCTTCTTCTTTCAGAAATTCTAACTTCTCTTTTTCGTTTTCAACGCCCTTTTTTTGAAGTTCCTTTTCGCAAGATTTATATAAGTACTCTAATTCTCCTAGGTCAGACTCAGTAAAATGTTTTACATATAATTCTTCTTCTTCTATATAGGTATACCCTTGAAGAATTTCCCTGTAAGCGCTCCTACAGTCCTTCGAATTTTTAAGAATTATCACATTAGAAATTTTTTATTCTTCTGATTGTAGATTAGTTTTAGATTCTGCTGAAACCTTTTCTAAAACAGACTCTTCTTCAGTGGCGTTCTCAACGGTTTCAGCCTTCGCCTCTTCTCCCGATTCAGTTTTTGCCTCCTCTGTCTCTTTGGCTTTTGACGCTTTAGGTTTCCTTCCGCGCTTTTTCTTTGCTGCGGTCTTTTTCTTCGGGGTAGCCTTTTTTTCTTCAGCTTTTTCTTCAGTGGGGTTTGCTTCATCTTCTTCAGAAGTTTCCTCCTCGGAAGCTTCTTCCTCTGTTTGATTCTGAGAATTATAAAGCTCCTCAACCGTTTTGAACTCTTCTTCGCTAGTTGCTCTCCCCATGTACCAAAAGCTCACAAAATAAGCTAATTTTCTAATTGCTTCTCCAAAGAAATCGTCTCCTTCTTCTTCGTAAGAATCATAAACTTCCAACTTTTCATCAAAATTTTCTCCCGGAAAAAATGATTCATGATTTTTATGGTCAAACTCTTTCCAGTGAGACAGCTTTAATACCCACCACATAATGGTTTGATTTTTGGCTCTGTTTTCAGCCGTTTGATCAAAGATGTTAGACTGGCTGTTTTCAATTTCGGCAAGCTCTCTTCTTAAATCGGCTAATTCAAATAACAAATCTTGGGAAAGACGATCTTTCAATTCTTGAGGTTTATTGTCGAGATTTAATTGGAGTCTTTGATATTCTTCTTCTTTATTATAAATGGCTAAATATAGTTCTGAGTATCTTTGCTTTTCTGTTTCACTGAACGCTCCCCCATCGTCTTCGTACCTTTTAGCTAAAAGGTTTCTGGTTAAAAGGCCAGCCTTGATGCCTTCTGACATTTTTACGCCGTAAAACAACTCTGCGTCGTCGTAAAGCTTTCTGTAGGGTTTTTGAATACTGAATTCTACAGGCGTAGTTTCCTTAACCTTTTCGATTACTTCTACCTCTTTACCTTCGTCATTGGTAGATTTACTCTTTTTTTCAGTTTCAATTTCTCTATTAATAGTAAATGAATAAAGCCATTTTTTTGCCATAATTATTCTCCTTTTTCCTGTTTGTTATTTAATATATTATCATTGAGTTCTATGTTAAAATTTTCTAAAAAATTATGCATATCTCTAATTGTTTCATTTCCGTTATCTAGCACTCTTTTTCTAATTAAGCTATATCTATGAAAATCTAGATAATTAAGAATTTCAATTTGTTCAGGGCTTAAATCATCCTTCAGGCGATCAATTGATAGCTGATGTTGATATCTTAAGTCCTCTAATGAAGATAGATAATTTTTGAAGAGTTTTGTTATTATCCTCTTTGATTCCGCTTCTAGAAAGCGATTACTAGATTGATTTTCGGCCATAAAACCCCTTTTTCCTTACTAGAAATTACACTTTTTTAACATAAACAAAGCAATAAAAAAACCCTGCCGAAGCAGGGTTTAATTTTTAACTTATAGGGTTACTAAATCTTAGCTAACCGTGAAACCGTCACCAGTTCCGCCAATCACGTAATTGTACGAACCATAAAGGTCGCCAATAGCGAGGCTATGGGTTCTGGAGTCGATGTTTCCGCTTGCCAACAAGAAATCGTAGATTCCAAGGGACAAGTTGAAGTTGCTAGTTGGAACCGAAACAAGCTGCTCCTTAAGAGCTTCAACAGTAAATGAAGAAGTTCCGGGAGGATTACCAAGAGCAAGTCCATCTTCGGCGGGGTCGGAACCCAAGCAGAGAATAGTCTCTACGGGTACATCCCAAGCCCAACTAGCGGACTGAGCGCAACTTTCAATTAGATCGTCGCTGTCTTGATCTGGGAATCCTTCGTCTACGAGAGCTTGTGGATCATTGCTAGTATAAGTTGCACCAGTTCCGCCAACCAAAGCACCAACATGATTTCCACCGACAATAACAGTTAATTTAACGTCTTGCGGAGTAACGATTGCAGCCTTGTTTACCAAGTCCTTGGCAGCAACAGGGACAGCCGCTTCAGTGGTATTGTTCACATACTTTGGTGCGTTGCCAGCAACACCACCAGACCCGGTAGAGTCTAAGCGCATAGCTGGATCAGCCTTTACTTTCTGAGATCCGGTGAGACTAATTGTGAATGTGGGCAGCGCGCCTACAGTAGCCTCTCCTGTCGCAGAGTTCATGAGGGCATTAGTAACCATGCCAACCTTGGGAGCACCAGCCTCAACGTAGTCTGGATTTTCCGCAATAGCGTCAGCGATTAATGCGTTTAAGTCTCCCGCGTTCAGGGTATAAGCCTGAGAGCTAGCGGGCGATGCGATATTTTCCGGAATAAAACCAAATTCAAATGTAGCGGTCTCCGCTTCCAACTGTGGTCTATCCAGAACTCCCGTTACGCCGAAAACGTTTACGTCAGCGCGAGGGACGTTAATAGAAAACGTAGCATTCTGGGCGGTGTTCAACCAAGTATGGTCGGCATTGCCATGAGTCCAAGTGGCAGCAGCGCCACCATCAAAGGTGGAAGAAGTGCCAAGAGGGTCAACGAATACATTCGTTCCTGTATATATAGTTCTAAAGATTTTGTCTGCCATAAGATATATATCTCCTTACTCTTGTATTACAGTTTTTTAGTACGGTTGTGAAAAAAAACTAAAGTTTTTTGATTTCGAAAAAGCTCCCGCTTTTCGTTAAAAACCGTGAATTTCAAAGTCTACAAAAGCAGCAAAGACATCAGTATTTAAATTTTGCATTCCAGCTTGATCAGGCATAATTTTAGTCATTCTAACATCATTTAAATATGCCCAATTTTCTCCCCCTTCTGCTGGGGTCGCCGCCAAAGCTTCATAATCATAAGTAATATTCGTGTAAGCACCAATTGCATTAAACGGTAAAGAAGAAATCACGGGTATTTGTTTGTGCGCTGTATTTTTTAACAAACCACAAACAGCGTCTAGGCTAAACGCTGAACTAGCTAATATTACCGCTCTAACCATAGTGATATTATTGTCAATCCCCCCAAATGCTAGAGGCTGGTTGTATCCACCCATATTTTTCAAGAAAATAGCTGGATACGCTTCGGTGTTAGGATCTAACCCTTCCTCGATTTGGGCAAGCTTAGGGTTAGTCTGTTTGGCTGTTTTGAATAATAAATCATGTTCAGCTTTTGTGGTAATATAAACGTTAAATTCTTTTACAGAAAAATTCCCAGTTACGTTGTGGCCAGTCATATCTGAGTCAAACAGTAGAGTGCCTTTGTGGTGAAGAATTCCAGCTAACCCTCCTTCGCCCGGAGTTTTAAAATTTCCATCTATAGTAACACCCTGTAGCGCATTTGCACCTGTAACCGAAGTGTCAGCTATGATTTGTTTAAAGGGTAAAGCGAGGGAAAAATATTGTTGAAACTTTTTTTGAGTAGGATAAAATTGACCAGAATGATTTACGAAACCTCCTCCATCTTTGCAAATAAGATGATCTACATACAGCATCATGCTACTCATTAATAGATTTTCCCATTGGGCTTTCATTTTCTTCTTAGTCTTTCTTTAAGTTTGTTTAGCATTTCCGTCATATAAGGAACGCCCTTAGAGCTTCCTCCTCTAATTTTATTATCAATTTGTATACCCTTGCCAGATCGAGAAGCCTTAGAGGCTTTATTCATATAATAACTAAAATTAGATATTCCCATTTCTACTGATCTAACCCAATTATTTCCCGATTCCCACGGCATCTTAGCAAAGTTAAAATCTTTCATGTTTGGAATATTAACGTTAAATTCTTTTATTGCCCCCCGTGCCTTCTTGGAGGGGGTCATTTTAATAAAAGACTGTAAAAAATTCCTAACTGCTTGAGTTGGATTTGCACTTTCTTCAAAACCAATAAAAGAAAATAAATTCCCATACCCTACGAGAGTGCCTGAAATATTTGAACCATTAGGACCCCCTTCTATTTCCTTAGTAACTGAGTGATTATCAAATTCATCCAAGAATTGAGTTTTAGCTTGTTTAAATTTTTTGCGAGCTAAATCTTCAGCGTTTTTTTGAAATTCTTTAGATTTACCAACTTCTTTATCTATAGCTTTGCTATTGGTTATTTTTCCGCCAAGGATTTTAATTCTCATTATTTAATCTCCTTCAGTTTAAAAATATAAAAGCCAGTTAAAACATTATTTACTTCCGCTTCTGTACTAATTAATTGATAACTTTTATTTTTTACTTCTATTTTTTCTGTTTTACCCGTCTGTATATACTCCTTACAGTCTGCTTTTACTTTTATTCTCGCTTCTCCATCGGGAACTTGCGCCGCCATTTCCGTCATCACGCCAAGAGTTTGATCCCCCCTCGAAGGAAGGACAATTAAAGCGGGAAACGATTTGTTTTGATGTTGATAGCTGTAATTTTCGGTATTAGCATCTTCTTCGTAGCCGAAAACTTGATCTAAGTTTATATCAGAAACGACAATTTCAGATACTTTATGGACTACGATGTTTTGCTTGAACGTGTCAAAGAAACTTTCGTATGCCGTTTGTATTTGAGCTTTTTCATTGTCATTTATTAAACTCATATTTTAATACCCCGTTCTTTTACTTACTTGAGAATCTCCATAGAAACCTTCTTCCGTGTCGTCTCCGGCAACTTGTCTAGGTATAGAAGCGGCTATCTTATAATTTGCTATCATTTTGTTTAACTCTTCCACTTCTTGTTTTTTAACTTGAGCAAAAGTCTTTCCTACCTCGTTTTTGTTAACCTTTCTAATGGAGGTTCCTAAATCGCTAATTTGAATTACTGCATCTTGAGAAGCTGCCCCAAGTACACTTCTTAATTTCTTTTCATAATCATACACGTAATACATCTTCTTTAAAATGGCTGCTTCTTCTAGCCCTACTAGCTTTACAGTTCCATCATGTCCGGTATGCTCTATCTCGTATGAGGTTGAATTTACGGAAAATTTCATATTTATATAGTTGTTCAGTGCGCCAAGATTGGAGCGGACCCAATAGCTAATAGCTGGCAAGCTAAGGTCCGTTGGCTCCCCTAATTCTCTATATATTTCATCTGCAATGTCTACTACCTTCATATCTTTTAATAATTACACGGATTCCTAGGATACTCTCTCCAATTATTTACCGTAGCGTTCAAAATTTATCATTTCATTTTTTACTATTTTTGACATATTTTCTAATTCGTCCCTCTTTTTTACACCGATCTCAGAAAAATGATCTACGATATCTTCTATTCCTATTCCAAGCTCGTGACGACCTATAAAATAATTTCTTAATTTGTTTTCAAGTGTTAATGGATACTTTACGCCATCTGGCCTATTAAACCTATGCATCCACCTCAAAAATGGAAGACACCAAGATTTGTTTCCGTTTTTTCTAAATTTTTCATGAATATAACCCTCTTCTCCCCCGAACCCCCTGAACATGACATTAAAGCCCAACCAAGCCTCTTTTCTACATGTAAAAATTCCTAAGCCTTGCATTGGTATTTCAAACTTTTCTCCGTCTTTATCTTTACCTCTTTCGTCGGTTTTCCATATTCCATACATTTGCTCTCTCCAAACTGGTTTAAAATGTGTAGAAATATTTTTTAAATCATCGTATACGAGCGGCCCTTGATATAAATCATTTGTTTCAGGATTCTCTTTATAATAATCTAACAATTTTTTAAGAGTACCCGGCTCAAAAAATACATGACAATCCATGGAAATAACGAAATCTCCTTCGGCGTGTTGGAATATTTTGTTTCTAACCGCAGTACTTACCCAATGCTTTTCGGGTATATATTTGATATTGGGGGAATGATTTGCTAAATTAGCACAAGCTTTCCCATGCGAACCATCTGGATTATTATCTATGATTAATATTTCTGTTTCGTCCATTATTTCGGGATGATACATTCTTAAGGCTTGAATGGAAAAATATACTCCATGGTAATCGTCGAAAGTAGCCATGCCGATAGTTAGAGATGGTTTATTCATAATTATTATGACGAACTAATCGTCGTTATTAATCGTTAAAGTGTGTGGATTAGTAGATGTACTTTTTATTTCTGCCGTGAGAGAATTTCCCCCCACCGTCCAAGTCGGTGTGCTTGGATTCAAGTGAATATACAAAGTTTCATTGAGCTCGAGACTCGTGTCTCCTTTGACTTCAATATTAATAGTCTTTTCAAATTCCCACTGATTAAAAGTTATCGTACCGTTAGCAGATTCGTAATCCTCATCAACAATGGCTGACCCGTTGGAAGTATAATAGTCAACCGTTGCAATTCCTATGCCAGAATCTCTTTTGACAGTTATTTGAGCGATATTTGCTCCAGAATCTCCCTCAGTTATCTGACTTGCTCCAAATTCAAAATAAATCTTCTCAGAAGATGGCATGCAACTTCCCAGACTTTGACTTAAATCAGGATGAGCAGGGTCTACATATATTGTAGCCATTAACATTTCGTGACCCCACCTGTTCGTGTCTACATTTCCAGTCGGACTAGCCGTATCACTTCTGAACGGAAGAATAAGGCTTCCGCTAGTTTGCTCGTCGTTATCTTTTACTATAATCCAATCAGTATCCTTGTTAACCGAAACATCATCTGCCGCGCCCTTAGGAATATACCCTACAATTATTACGGTATGACCTAACGCCGTACCCCCCCAATGGGGCGGCTCTAACGCGTCTGACGCAGTCATATTTTGATTAACGTGATTTGGATTTGGGTGAACAGCGCTTGATAACTTAAGATGCCAATATCCCATGCCATCAGGGGCAGCAAGAGCGTAGCGAGATTTCTCTAAAACATTAAGTGTATTTGGGAAGTCAGAATGCATAGAGGCTGGAGCCATTGGTTGAATATCCCACCCCTGCATACAAGCTATTACGGTTCTGCTGTGATCTATTTCTGTTTTTATGGTGTTGAACGTCTCAATCGGAACTATGCCATGTTCGTAGTAGCCAGTATTAGGATTTGGAGAATTGTCATACCCCATATCTCTCCAGTATTGAGGAAATGCACCCGCTGGTTGCTCTGGCACGCCCGCTGGTAAAATTGCATTAGAAGGATACGAAGAGGTTCCGTTGCTTGCTGGAGCACCCCTGTGATAAAGTATTCCTACTATATCATTGTACCCAGCTAATCTATAAAAATCTTTTATTCCCTGATAAACATTATGTACTAATGAGCCAACTGGACTAAGACCAATTATTCCATTGCCCGTTCTAGTTCCAGTCATACCGCTGTTTGTGTCGGCATTATTAGTATTCATAAACCAACCAAAATCGGTTAATTCACACCCACCGTTTGCATAGCTCGCGGTATAATGATTCTGATACCATCCTTGCGATGCGTTTGGAGATGGCCTTAATGAAGGTCCATCTAATAAATAATTAGCCCAGCCTTTTCCTTCCGTATTACTATCCCAAGCTTTTGTTCCTAATCCCGCCACCCCAGTTTCATGCGTTAACAATAATCCAGAGTCGAAGTTATCACTTATTCCGTCTTTATGCCCATTTTCTCTAGTGGGAAGAACTAGGGCGTGATGATTGTTTAAATGCCCAAGTTGGGAAGCCGCTGCTGTTGGCGAGCACCAATTTGTAAACAATACGTTATTCCAAGTAGTTGTCGCAAAGTTATTAGTTATAATACCCAAGTTCTCATAATAATACGGCTGCATTAAATTTGGCACATTACCATCTACTAACTTCATTGGTCCTACTATGAATTCATGACTAGCGGTAACTGAATTAGATAAGATATCATGATTACCATCAACTAAAGCAACGTATATAGTGTGAGTTCCTGTAGTAAGGCCTGTTATTGTCGCGGTGGTTCCTGATACAACCATATTTCCGCCAGCTTGACCACTCGCTGGGAAAGGTGAATTCAATCTCCAATGCCAATGATCATATCCGTTAGAAAATCCGCCTATATTTACTCCCAAAGTGGGGACGGAAGCTACATCGGGGTAGCTTCCCAGCCAACCCGTGCCCCATCCAGAACTAGGGTCTATAATAGAAATTGATAAAGAATAACAATTACTGCAATCGTCAAGCTCGTTTTGCGTAGATGAAGTGTAGGATAAAGTAATATTACCGATTGGCTCACTGCTTGAAGTTATTGTAGAGCCGCTAACACATTTTACGTTTGATCCATCTGTAATTTTGTAAATTTTGTTAGCATTCCAATTTGTATTGGTTGATCTAAAAGTAACCCCGCAAGAGGCAGTCGTACACCCGCAATCGTCTCCGCTCCAAGCTTGCTCAGGTATTGGGGTAGTAGTTGTGGTAGTTGTAGTGGTCGTAGTGGTTGTGGTAGTGGTGGTAGTTGTAGTGGTGGTTGTGGTCGTCGTTGTTGTTGAAGTGCAATCTGCAAAATTTGTTGTTTTTTGATTTAGATCTGTATATATAGTAGCGATTAACGCGTCAAACCCAAGCCTACTTGTATCAATATTGTCTGTCGGTGAAGTCAAAGTTTTAAAAGGAACTATAACATTTCTTTCTGTTTGTTCGTCGTTATCTCTTAAGATGATCCAATCAGTATCTTTTTTGAGAGATACGTCATCTGCCGATCCAGCATTTATATAACCCACAATTAACACCGAGTGTCCAAGTGATGTACCTCCCCAAATAGGGTTAGTAGAACTTGAACTAGATGCCGTATATTCTTCTCCACTGTATAAATTATTTGAAATTTCGTTATTTATTTTGTAATAAGATATCCCATCTCCACCGGGTTTTGTGGAGGACAACTTTTCTACGGTATGGTTTGTGTTTGGAAAATTTGTATCTGTGCCGTTAACTAAAGACATGGGTGAAATATTCCAACCCTGCATAACTGCCATAACTGTTCTACTCTCATTTATTTCGTTTTTTATTGTACCCCACACCAAGTCCTTGTCTGCCCCGGCAATTTTATATGTTTGAGTGGGGTTGTCTAAAATGGTTCCAAGACCTTGACTTAACCAGAAAGAGGGTTCTATTCCTGCTGGCTGCTCAGGAACGTTAATAGGAAGGACAACGTCGGAAGGATAAGAGCTATCTTGACCGTTGGCTTTCCAATGGTAAATAATACCAACTACATTATCATACCCCGCAGATCTATAAAAATCTTTTAACCCCTTATATATATTATGAGTGTTAGTACCTATGCCTCCTGATGTATAATCGATTAAACCATCTCCAATTCTTGTCCCAGATGGAGAAGGCTGATTTGCGTTTTCGGAAGAATTATTCGTATTCATATACCAACCGAAATCAGTAAGAACGCATCCCCCTACCGTTGTTGGAGTTATCGAATACCAAGACGGAATATTGTTTACTGTTGGCCTCCATGAAGCAGAATCTATCAAATAATCTCCCCATCCATGACCGCCGCCATTAGTCACCGCTTCGTCCCAAGATATAGTGGCAGTCCCCATAGAGTTTTGATCCGTAGATCCGGCGTCAACCCCATCACTTATTCCGTGCTCGTGACCTTGATCTTTACTCGGTAAAGAGAGGGCGTGCTGCGAATTTAAATGGCCAAGTTGGCATGCTGCGGAAGTCGGCGCACTCCAAGCTTTGAATTTAGTACCGTTAGAAGTTATATAAGAATTTGTTATGTTTCCTTGCGTTTGGTAAAAATTCGGTTGATTCCAATTTGGTACATTACCCGATACAAACTTGGTTGGGTTAATAATAAATTCATGGGAATCGTTACATGTTGAACATAAAACTTTTCCTTGGTCATCTACTAGAGACACGTATACAGTATGAGTTCCCGCCGTAAGGTCTGACTCTGGTATTATGGCTTCAGTCGCACCCCCGGTAACAGGCGTTCCTCCCGCCGTTTCTCCTACACTTGGAAAAGGTAAATCCAATTTCCAATGCCAGCGATCATGAGCGCTTCCACCTATGGCGACCTTTAAACTAGGAAATCCGATGTGCGTAGAATATTCTGCTAGATTAGGATCGTTTAAAGTAATTGATGATGGCTCAACAGTTGTTGTGGTGGTTGGAGCAACTGTAGTAGTAGTGGTTGCTGCGGTAGATGGACATGGATTATCTACATCTTTCTCATCCCAAGCCCCGCTTTCTTTTTTATAAAAATTTTCTATACTTCCTGAGTTGTTTACCTTTATCCAATAATCTCCATTTATTGCGCAAGCAGGGCTAATCTTCGAAACAAATAATTCTCCAGCGCCGCTAGCGCAAGGCCCCTTACAAAGGGTAACTTTATCTCCGTCTTTTATATCCTCTAAAGATATATGATCGCACACAGTTTCTATATTTAGAAAATCATTTGTAATAGAAATTACCCTTATTTCTCCAGCAATAGATTTGTTACACTCCTCGTTTACAATAGACAAACAATACACGCCGTCTTTCGCAAAACAATCTGTAGACGTTGAAGATGGGGCAGCAGTTGTCGTTGTGCTTGAGAAAGGAGGTGTGGTTTGAGATCCTGAAGAAAACTTGTGAACCCTAAGACCTTCTTGAAAAGCGGAAGTATAAATGTATTCACTTGTATCTCCGCATATATCAATAGCTAAACTGGAAAAATTTCCATCAGAATTTACCAAAGTAATTTCGCCCGTAGTTTGATTTACTTCGTATACATGTATGCCTCCTCCATAGCTTGCGGTAAATAAATGTGAGCCCTTGCTCCAAACCCTGTAAGAGAACACATTGGTTCCTGTCTGTATGTCTGTCGCTTTTAAATCTAAAACTCCAGAAGTGGAAGTAAATACCTTTGTTCCTCCCCCCATGAAGGAACCGTAAATAAAGTTACTGTCTCCCCAAACACCTACGGCCGGATTATTTGCGTCTTGATATGTATGCACAAGGGTGAAAGTATTACTTCCATTGTCTATAGAATAAACGTTCAACCCCTGCGTATAATTTGCCACATAAAGGTAAGCCCCGTCTGACCAAGTTGAAAAACTAAGATCGTCCGTTCCTGTTTTAACTTCAGTTATATAATCTAAAGTTTCTGGATTGTACACTCTTACCCCAAGACTTTCTTCGCTTGAATAAAGATAGTAATCGTCCTGAAAAAGAGACATAGACTTACTAGGCGTATGAGAACTAGAAATCCCAGATGACGAAGCCATCCCTTGGGGATCTATAGAAATTAATTCGATTCCACCGTCATATTTGGCAACGTAAGCGTCGTTTCCCCCGCTTTTGTTTAAAGCAGCGCGAAACCTTTCGGGAGACGTTGGTGCTAAATGACTTTTCTCCTCCAAAGCAACCGCCTCATCCGCAGTGTTTACTTCATATACATATAATCCTCCTTCGGGGGATTCACTTGAGTCTACCGAATAAACAAAAGTATTATTAGATCTTACTGAAATAGCGAACGGAGTCCAACCGGGCAATACTTGCGTAAAAGTTTGCATAGAGGTAAGAGTTGTAGGGGTAGTACCTACTACATTATAAATTCCAACCCTTATATTTTCCAAGCAGTCTCTCATTCTATCTTTTTGGCCATGCGTGAACATGTTCATGCAAGCGTCATCCGTATAGTCCATGTAGTTTTCCCACATGTCAGGATCAGCCAAGTTTGGACAAGTATCTTTACTTGTATCAGGGCATCCGGCAGAATAAGAGTCAGAAACTGGAGTGTCACTTACCAAATCATCTACATTACAGTCTCCGTCTCCCCATATATGAAATAAATTAAGGTAATGACCAACTTCGTGAGTAGCTGTTCTTCCTAAGTCGTAAGGTGTGTATGGGGGGGTCTGGCCGGGGAGCGTTGCTGCATGAATTACTATACCATCTGAAGATTGTGCTCCTCCGGGGAATTGTGCGTACCCCAAAACACCCCCTTCAAGATAACAAACCCACATGTTCATAATTAAAGGAGGAGACACTACATTGCTCCCGCCTTGAGAGGTGTATTTTACATCATCTAAGTTTGCGGAGAATAGTTTATTAGTTGTTACTCTATTTATATTTGCCGTATTCCAAGCGAATTGAATTTTGGTATCAGTAGCTCTATCAGACCATCTAACTGGTTCATTTCCATGGGTGTTTCTAAAGTCTGCATTTAATACATCTATCTGTTGTTGCAATATTGATTCCGTTATAGTTGTTTGATCTGAAGCGTCAACGAGTACATGGAAATATACTTGAATTTCATAAATGGAATTTGAAGCGTGGCTTGATAAATTACTTCTTTTTTCTTTTATTCTTTCTCTTACTTTAAGCTCTTGAAGAGTGCCGATCTCTTTAGCGTCAGGATTATTTCTTAGGTAATTCCTTAAAACTTTTGTGGTGGCACAAATATGATCATCTTCAACTGGATCACTCCAAGGAAAAGTTATATGTTCATTATTGTTTTTTGAATTACTCATATTTAATATCCAAAAGTTTTGTTGTTATTGTCTGCTAAACGTAACCCCATATATGTATTACAAGAAGGACAGTCTCCCAAGTCTCCCATCTGAGCCGTTCCGTCAGCCGACGCCGTACTTGTTCCGGTCACTTCACCGCAATGACTATTACCTAAGTTATCTACCCACCCAATGTATGAATTATTGCTGAAAGGTCCCATCATGTTGGAGTCGTCTACTATATAAACTGTAGAGTTATCACTACAATCAAGGACTGTGTACTTCTCGTCTCCGGGGCCAGCAGTCGTCGTAGTGGTAGTAGTCGTAGTGGTAGTAGTCGTAGTGGTAGTAGTCGTAGTGGTTGTCGTGGTCGTCGGACAGGTTGCCGCAACGTACATATTTCCACTTCCC